>OFMQ01000401.1_pt1 | contig 32411 bp, 36 predicted proteins | sample 1541851 | NCBI WGS metagenome assembly OFMQ01 (sample SAMN04209227, study PRJEB22552) | human gut metagenome | biome: gut; material: feces | host: Homo sapiens | place: USA: Oklahoma | reverse complement strand
GAAAATCAAGTTTGAGAAGCCCAGAGCCAAGTACAAGGCAGAGCATGAAGCGGAATTGATACAGTTCTACGCCGCCAGACGAAAGCTGACCGGGGAGTTCCCGGACGGCAAGGTGGATATGAAAAAACTGTCCGACGAGTATGACGCTCTGGAACAGGCGCACGAAACCACCTATGGCGAGTTTAAGACCGTCAGAGACGATTTACACCGTCTTTGGAAGGTCAAGTCATGCGTAGATACTGCCGCCCGTTTTAACGAGCGCACAGAGGAACAAAAGCTCCAAAATCGACCCCAAACACGACAGAAAAAGGAGGAACTATCCCGATGAATTACACCCAAGCGCAGATTGACCGGGCAAATGTCGTCAGTCTGGAAGATTTTCTCCGTACACAGGGAGAGACGCTTATCAAAAGCGGACGAGAATACCGCTGGAAAGAACATGACAGCCTGACCGTCCGGGGAAACAAATGGTTTCGCCACAGCCAGAGCAAGGGCGGCTACCTTAATGTTGCCGCCTTGCCTTCTTCCCTCATACCGATCACCGCCCGATGATGAAAAGTCACCGGGCATTTTTTATTTACAGGAGGATTTTGAATGAACAATACCGCAACCAACAGTACCCCTTGCCCGACTGTCAGAAAGCAGATCGGCAAGACCACCTATATCGTCCGTGTGCATTTCAGCCAGACCGCAAAAGAGACAATGGAGGACAAAATCAAGCGTATGCTTCGTGAGGAAGTCCGCAAAATGTGACTTCTTTTTGAATTTGATGAAAAAGTCCTTGACTTTTCGTCTCTGGCAAGACGGCAAAAAGCATTTTGATTTCCTGCGGTGCGCGGCTGGCTCCCTTTGACATCCCGCAGCTTCGTGAAGTCATGGCCTAACGAAGTTGAAGGTGGTATCCGTGTCGCTCATAATGAGGAACAACGCCGTTTTCCGGTCGCCCAGGGTGTCCAGCTCCAGTTCGTCGTCCGACATGATCTCCCGCAGCTCCGCAATATCGAAGGGGGCAAGGCGGGCGCCGCAGCTAATCAGGATGGATTTCAAGGTCTTGCCGGCAGCCAATTTGAATTTGCGGTACTGCTTCACAGCGAAGTGGTCCGGGTGCTCCTTCTCCAGCTTGGCGAACAGAATATCCACGGGCGACTGAAATTCCTCGTCGTCCTCTCTGGCCTCCGATGCGTTGATGAGCTCCAGCAGCGTGAGGAAGTTCTTTTCTTCCGGCTCCGCCTCGTACCAGATGTACCCGATCAGGGCGCAGTACAAAAGCCGCTCGGCCTTCACCCAAAAATCTTCCGAGGATTTTTCTCCGTCGCCTTTGGTGTTGGCAATGATGACATTGACCAATTTGAGGATGTCTTTCTCCGACCGAATATAGGCGAAGGGGTTGTATTTCATGCTCTTTTTGAAGTTGATGGTGTTGAGGACTTTAATGCGGTACGGCTCATAGATGACCTTCCCGCGGGCGTCCCGCAGGGGTTTTCCGTTCTCGTCCAGCTTGGGGGCGCCCCGCCGCAGCATGGTCCCCACCTCGGACAAAAGCTGTCCTTTGGGATCGGTGACCACATAGCTGCTGTGCATCTGCATGAGTGAGGGCTTGACGAAGAACCGGGTCTTGCCGCTGCCGCTGCCGCCGATGACCAGGATGTTCTTGTTTCGGGCGTACTTGGGATTTTTCGGGCGGCTGGACATGGTGAGCTTTTCCGTCTGGGTCAAAGGAATGTTCCAGTCGGGAACCGGATCGACATAGGGGGCAATATCGGCCGCCGTGCCCCATCGTGCGCTGCCGTACTCAATGCCCTTGCGATATTTCTTTGTATTCTTGCTCTTGGCATACACCGCCAGCCGAACAATGACCGACCCGGCGATGCCCGCCAGCAGGTCCAGCGGATGCAGACTTGGCAGCCCAGAAGAAAACGCCTCCGTAAAGCCCTGGCTCAAATGCAGGAACTTTTCAGAGGCGTCAAGGCCGGGCGCAAGGCGCACCGCCTGGCAGAGCTTGTCAAAGAGATACACGAACAGCAGATACGGGAGGTTGGGGATCAGCTTTTTCTTCCAGTCAACCGTCATAATTCCACACCCCGGTCTTTGGTCTTGACCTTCTCCCGCTGGCGGTGCTGGGCTTTGGACTGCTGTTTCGCCTGCTCCAGCTCCTTGCGGATGGAGGGCTTTTTCTCTTTCTCCAGGTTCTTTGCGGAGAACTCCCGAAAGGCTGCCGTGATAACGTCGGCATCCCGGCCCTTGAAGAACACCAGGTAGCGGGGTATATCGCCGCTGGTGTCCTTTTTCAGCGCGAAGTCAATGCCGTACTTCTTGGCGGTGACGGAAAAGGCCCGGATGTTCTGGTCGGTGATCTCGATGTTTGAAACGCCGGTGTTGTGCTTCATAAGCTGCCGGAGGGTCTGCTTGCCGTGGTGCAGCTTGGTCTTGTGGCCGGTCACGCCCTTCTGCATCTCGTCCAGCACTTTTTTCATGGCCTGTTGCAGCATCCCGGCGGAGAGCTTGGTGGCCTCCACACAGAGAGTAACGGTGCGCTGGGTGACTTCTTCCTGCACGAGTGATTACCTCCTTTCTCCGCTGCCGTACAGGTCGTGGTTCACCAGGGACGCATAGTAGCTGTCAATGGTGGCCGGGGCGTTATACAGGGCAGCCAGCAGATATTTCTTGATGTTGCGGACATAGGTGGTGTTGTCCCGCATCCGGTCCAGCACATACTCGATGTGGGAACTGTTCAGCTTCAGGAAGCGGGATTTGACCACCTCCGCCGGATAGTCGTCCCCGGCAATGCGGATTGTTTCCCTGCGGGAACAGACGGTATCCACCATGAGCTCCACCAACTCATTCAGCATATCCCGATCCAGCCGGTCATCCCGGCATAGATAGTCATACTCGATATTCTCTAAAATCAGTTCCCGATAGTTCTCTCGCTCTCGCATCCAGTCCCGTCCGGTCCGGCTGACCCCCGTGGGGGTTTGGGGGCTTGATTGGATAGGATTTGATTCTTCCGTACTTGATGAATCAGTATTTGATATTTGTTTACTTGATCCTTTAGTATTTAATTGTGCGGGGTTTTCCTGTTCAGGTTTTCCCAAGACAGGAGAATCCAAGACTGGTTTTACCTGAACTGGATTTTCCCGTTCAGGTTTTCCCGGTTTAGGTTCCGGCGGTCTGGGCTGCTCCAAAATCGTGTACTCGATGCTGCCGAGCCGCCCGTTGGCGTTACGGACTCTTTCACGGATAATGTATCCCGCATCCTCCAGCTCCCGGACCGTAGCACAAATGCTGTCCACTCCATCCCGGCATATTCGGGCAAGGCCTTTGGTGGTGTAGTCCCAATCCTCCGGCAAGGACAGCATGAGGGACAGCAGCCCCTTCGCTTTCAGCGACAGCGCCGTGTTCCGCAGATGATGGTTTGCCATCACCGTGTAGTCACGGGTTTTCTCAATGCGAAATACCGCCATAATCTCACCTCCCTCCGGCGGTCTGGAAAAGTGTTCGTTTTCGGAAAAAATTCAATTCTGTGCCCATTTACTTTTCCATGTGGGAAAACCTATGGACACTTGATTTGCATTTCCTACATGAAGAAATACCTTCGATTTCTCACCCCTTTCAATACAGTTTTCCGTGTACTTGATGGAAAGTAAAAAACGCCATAGGATTTCCTATGGCGTTTGGGACAGGAAAAGGGTGCTGATATTTCACATCAGCACCCTTTATCCTGCCAGTATTAAAATTTTTGACTTCACATCGTGTTCCTTGCCTCTGAAAACATTGATTTTACTGGACTATCTCATGTTTTCTTATTAGGAGGCGGGGAAGGCATTGGCGCTTTTCGCGCCAATGCCTATTCACAGCAGCCCGCAGTGCGAGCTGCCGCAAGGATTTGCGAGTTTTGGAAATTGACGCTTTTTTCGAGACTTCCGGAACTGTTTGACGCTAAATTTGAGAAAAGTAGCCGCAGAGCACCGTGACACAACGGTTTGCGGCGGCGCTTTGATAGAAAATCGGTACGCTTTATACCGTTGTAGTCGGCGGAAGTCTCCGTAGCAGCTCAAATCTTGCTACGCCATAAACAAAGATAAGCGGCGGTTGAGAATTGATAACTTTCTGATAATAGTGTGGCTTCCCCACAGCTTTTCTCTGCCTTTTACGGTATTGTGTACCGTTACAAAGGAGGTCGATTTTATGCCAAAACGACGAGCAAACGGAGAAGGCAATATCCGAAAGCGCAAGGATGGACGATGGGAGGGCCGCTACACAGTCGGTCACGATCCGGAAACCGGAAAAGCCATCATCAAAAATGTTCTCGGCAAGACGCAGGCTGCGGTCAAGGAGAAGTTGAAGAAAGCCATAGAGGAAAACGTCGGCATCGACTACGGACGGGCCAGGACCTACACCGTAGGAACATGGCTGGAGGTCTGGATGGAAAACTACGCAAAAATCAAGCTACGCCCATCGACCCTCAAAACCTCGCAAGGCTTTCTGAAAAACCACATCAAGCCGCAGATCGACAGCATTCCGCTGGCAGACCTGACTTCTCTGGACTTACAACGCTTCTACAAACATCTGTTGGACGGCGGGCGGGTAGACCGCATTGAGGCCAAGAAAAAGCCGAAAGGGTTAGCACCGAAAACCGTGCGGAACATCCACCAGATGATCGGCTCGGCGTACAATCTCGCCATCGAGCAGAAGTTGGTAACCCGCAATCCGACACAGGGCTGCGCCTTGCCGAAAGTCGAACACAAGGAGATGAAAACCCTGACCGCCGACCAGCTCAGCGCCTTCTTCCAGGAGGCCAGGGACAGCGGCGTGTACGAGCTCTACTACCTCGACCTCGCTACCGGCCTGCGGCGGGGCGAACTGCTGGGGCTAAAGTGGACGGACATCGACCTCGACCGTGGTGTGCTGAAAATTCAGAGAGCCATCTCGCGGCAAAACGGCAAAGTGGTGGAAGCCCCGCTGAAAACGAAAAACGCCTACCGCACACTGCCCCTGTCGGCGGATGCGATAGACGTTCTGATGCAACAAAGAAGAAAAACGGGCAACAGCGAATGGGTATTCCCATCGCCCGCCGGAGGCCCCATGTCACCGGACAGCGTCCTGCACATGCTCCAGCGGGTGCTGAAACGGGCGGGCCTCCCGAGAATACGCTTCCACGATCTCCGCCATACCTTCGCGACGATGGCGCTCCAAAACGGCGTGGATGTAAAAACGGTGTCCTCCATGCTGGGCCACTACTCGGCGGGGTTCACGCTGGACACCTACGCCCACGTCACCACTGACGCGCAGCTCAAAGCGGCACAAACGATGGGGAACATCCTCTCCCGTGCTGTCTGACGGTTTCCGCTATCCGCTCCCGTTGGGGTCAGCGTTTGGGGCAGGAAAAAGCAGCGGGAGAAAACAACAACTTATGCAAACAAAAAGACCCGAAGCCTTACGGTTTCGGGTCTTTTTGGCACGCCGTGAGGGATTCGAACCCCCGGCCTTCTGGTCCGTAGCCAGACGCTCTATCCAGCTGAGCTAACGGCGCGTGTCTCTTGACGACTTTGCTATAATACCACGGTCTCCCAGAAAACGCAAGTCTTTTTTTCAAAAAATCCAAAAAATTTTTTGGATGGCTTGTTCAGCGAAAGCTGATGGGATTCTGTGGCGCCGTATAAGGAACTTTTCCCCGGGAATACTGTTTTTATCCAAGTGACGGAGGCAGTAGTGGAATGCAGGGAAAAGTGGAGATCTGCGGCATCAACACCGCCAAGCTGGAGGTTCTGAAAAACGATGAAATGACGGAGCTTCTGCGGCGGACCAAGGAGGGAGACATGGCCGCCCGGGAGAAGCTCATCCGGGGCAACCTGCGGCTGGTGCTGTCGGTGCTTCAGCGATTTGCCAGCCGGGGCGAGAACATGGACGACCTGTTCCAGGTGGGCTGTATCGGCCTCATCAAGGCCGTTGACAACTTCGATATCAACCAGCCGGTGCGCTTTTCTACCTACGGCGTTCCCATGATCGTGGGGGAGATCCGGCGGTATCTCCGGGACAACAGCGCCATCCGGGTGTCCCGAAGCCTGCGGGACACGGCGTATAAGGTCCTCCAGGCCCGGGAGCGTCTGCTGCGCCAGAGTCAGCGGGAGCCCACCGTGGAGCAGCTGGCCCAGGAGCTGGCCATCCCCCGGGAGGAGGTGGTGCTGGCCATGGACGCCATCGTGGACCCGGTGTCCCTGTACGAGCCCATATACTCCGAGGGCGGCGACACCGTATGCGTCATGGACCAGGTCAGCGACCGCCGCTGCACCGACGAAAGCTGGATCCAGCGCATTGCCCTGAAGGACGCCATCAGCCGCCTGACACCCCGGGAGCGCAGCATTCTGATGATGCGCTTCAACCAGGGAAAGACCCAGATGGAGGTTTCGGCGCAGATCGGCATATCCCAGGCCCAGGTGAGCCGCCTGGAAAAGGGAGCCATCCGCGCCATCAAGAAGGAGCTGTAGCGCATACCGTCTCCCCTGCCCTGCCCGGCAGTCCATCTGCCGCAGGAATATCAAAAGGGCCTGCTGCCTGCACTTCGCAGACGGCAAGCCCTTTTGGCTGCTTGAACGATATTATGCCCCTCTGCGGCGCTTGCGGCGGAATTTGTCCAGCACGCCGGTGACGATGCCCCGCTCGTAGCGGTTCATGCCGAACAGCCACAGGCTGACGGCGTAGACGGCCACAAATACGCAGCCCCAGATGACGATGCCCAGATAGCCGGACACCGGAGCCAGCACGGCGATGAGCACCGCGACAACAGCGGGCAGGATCATGGACGGCAGCAGCCGGGCGATGCGGACCCAGAACCAGCGGACATCCAGGCCCACATAGTGGCGGAAATACCAGTTGATGGGGAGCACGTTGCCCACCACCGTGATAAACAGGATGGAACCGGCCACGCCCACCAGGCCGCCGTATTTGCACAGGGGGATCATCAGCCCCACATTGACGGCGGCGGCGGCCAGATAGACCCAGGCCCGGAACCGGTGCATATTCTTGGCCCGGAGGATCTCCAGCCCCACAAACTGGATGGCGGAGACGATGGTGCTGGCAAACAGCAGCAGGGCCACGGGATAGTCCACGACAAACTGCTCCTTGCCGCCGGCCCACAGGATCACAAAGGGACGGCCCACCGCCACGAAGCCCAGGAACACCGCCATCAGCATGATGAACTGCAGGCGTCCGGCCTTGGTCATCAGCCGGGTCAGCTCCCGGTTGGAGTCGCCCTCCGCCACCATCCGGTGGACCCGGGGGATCAGCACATTGGAGATGGCCATGGCAAAGGACAGATAGTACACGTTCAGCTGGTTGGCGCTGTAGTACACGCCGGACAGCTCCGCGCCGTGGATCCAGGTGGTCATCAGGGTGCCGATGCCGTAGTTCAGCTGGTCCACCACCACCGCCAGGAAGATGTAGAACGTGAAGCCCATCATGCTCTTCATCAGCGGCAGGTCATAGGTCCGGAAGGACACCGGCATTTTCAGCACCGCGAAGCAGTAGGCCATATACGTCAGGCCGCACACAATGGTCAGCACCAGCGAAAGCGTGGCAATGGCCGGGGAGCGGAAGCCCAACAGCAACAGGGGAATGGAGATCAGCGGGCTGAGCACGGATTTGGCCATGGTGACGGCCTTCAGGAACAGGTACCGCTCGTGGATGTTCACATGGGACTCGAAAACGCTGAAGGGGAAGGACAGAGCCGCATTGACGGTCATGATCCGCAGGAGCTTGGCGCCCAGGGCCAGTTCCTCCGGGGCCCACTTGGTGCCGAACACCATCTGGGGGTGGGCGGCCAGGAAGAAGCCCAGGGCCAGCAGCACCAGTCCCAGCAGCGACAGCGTCACCAGGAACATACCGTTGAGCTTTGCCATTTCCCGCCGGTCCTTGGCCACCTTGGCCTGGGAATAGTAGCGGATATAGGCGCTGCCCAGGCCCATACTCAGCAGCAGCAGGTAGGAGATAATGGGCCCCACCGCGCCGTATACACCGTATTCCGTTTCGCCCAGCCGGCCCAGCATAATGGGCGTATAGATCAGCGAGATCAGCGTGCTCAGGCCCATGGACACATAGGACAGCACCGCTCCCAGCCGCACTTGATTCACTTGCAAGGGTCCACCCTCTTTCTGCATATCCGAGTCATTATACCGGGTTTTCCGGGCTATGTAAAGAGTCCGTCAAGTGAATTCATGAAAATGTCACAAACTGGGGCAGGCTGAGACAGGCTGGGACAGGCTGAGACAAGCCGGGACGAACCGGGACAAGCCGGGGTCATGCGCGGAAATAGCCGTACAGCTCAATGATGGCGAAAAGGATGTTCAGCAGGCCGAAGGCGAAGATCAGGGTCACGGCGGCCTTCTGGCTGGAGCGGCTGCGGTCCATACCGGAGGCCAGCAGGAGCATGGCCCCCGCCAGAGCCAGAGCCGAGACACCGGGGATATACACCACCGCCAGCTGCCGCAGCAGCCAGAAGATCACGGCCACGGCCAGCAGGAGCATGGATAATCTGCGCTTGGTTTCCAATTTCATGAAAAACCTCCTGATTTTTTCTATTAGTTTACCGAATTTTTCCGGGAAATACAAGGGCCTTTGTTGAATTTGCATAAATTTGCAGAAAAACGGCACGGCTTACGCCGTGCCGCCGCGTGTCAAGAAAGCCTCACAGAGTTTGCCATTCGCAGACTGCAAGCCTTTTGTCTAAAAAGGGCGTTGCCCTTTTTGGACAATTAGCGGCACGGCATAAGCCGTGCCGCTATCCGTGCAGCAAGCCGGTTATTCCGGGTCGTAGGCAATGGTTACCATCCGGCAGGCAGCGCACCGCTGGGCCGGAACATGGTCCGTTTCCAGATGGGGGGCTTTGCCCAGAAGCAGAAAGCCCGGGCAGCCCACGGCCGCGCCCATGGGCCGGTTCTCCGTCACCCAGCACACGCCGCCTCGGCCCATAGCCCGGACGAAGCCGGACTGCATCTCGTTTCCACAGCAGGGACATTTCATGGTAGGTACCTCCTCTTGCTCATTATGCTTTATACTTTCCATCATATGATATATGTTGCTATTATATTACCATAAATACAATATATAAATGTGAACAATGTAAGAACAAATCATAAAAAATATGTGAAAAAATTATAAAATGACAGCCACTTGCGGGCAAGCGGCTGTCACTTTTGACGGAATATTACTTTTGGCTGGGCATTTTCCAGGCTTGATGGTCGGTGTGAAGCAGATGGTGGGATACGTCGCTGAGGGGCTTTTTCATGAACTCCCGATACAGCTCGTGGACCTCGGGGTTCTCATGGGAGAACCGGGAGGGGGCGGCCTTGTCGATGTTCCACAGGACGCTGCCGCGCTTTTCCGCCAGCTCCACGCCGTCGTGGATGGGCTGACCGCCGCCGCCGGCGCAGCCGCCGGGACAGGCCATGATCTCCACGAAGTCATAGCGCACCTCGCCCCGCTCCAGGGCGGTCATGAGCTTGCGGGTGTTCAGCAGGCCGCTGGCCACCGCCACGGACACCGGTCCGGCCCCGGGGATATCGAACTTGGCTTCCTTCCAGCCGTCCATGCCCCGGACATCCCGGAAGGCGTCGGGATCGGGATTTCGGCCGGTGACAAGGTAGTAGGCGCTGCGCAGGGCCGCGTCCATGACGCCGCCGGTGGCACCGAAGATCACCGCCGCGCCGGTGCCGCTGCCCAGAGGACTGTCAAAGGGCATCTCATCCAGGACGGCGGGGTTGATCTGCTCGCCCCGGAACATCCGGACGATCTCCCGGGTGGTCAGCACCACGTCCACGTCTTGGTCACCGCAGGCGTCCCGCATGGTGGGCAGGGCCGCCTCGCTCTTTTTGGCGGTGCAGGGCATGATGGACACCACGAAGATGTCGTGGGGGTCCACCCCCAGCTTCTTGGCGAAGTAGCTCTTGGCCACGGCACCGAACATCTGTTGGGGACTTTTGGCAGTGGACAGATGGCTGACATACTTGGGGAACTGGGTTTTGACGAACCGCACCCAGCCGGGACAGCAGGAGGTGAACATGGGCCAGGTGTACTGATCCCGGTGGGTAAAGCGCTCCACAAACTCGCTGCCCTCCTCCATGATGGTCAGGTCGGCGGTGAAGTTGGTGTCGAACACATAGTCAAAGCCCATCTGCTTCAGGGCGGTGACCATGCGCTGGGCGGTGGCGTACTCAGGCTTCAGGTGGTAGTATTCCGCCCAGGCGGCCCGGACCGCCGGGGCCATCTGGACCACGGTGATCTTCTTGGGGTTGGCCAGGGCGTCGAACACCCGGCCGGTGTCGTCGTGCTCCTGCAAACCGCCCACGGGACAGTGGGTCATGCACTGGCCGCAGAAGGTGCAGTCGGAGTCTGCCAACGTCCTGGCCCCGGACACGCCGATGGTGGTGCGGGTACCGGTGCCCATCAGGTCCCAGATGTGCATACCCTGAATCTTGTCGCAGACCTGGATGCAGCGCATGCAGCGGATGCAGCGGTTTTCAAACCGCACCACGGGGGTGCTGAAATCCGGCTCAATGGGCCGCAGGTCCTTGATATAGTGGTTGCCCAGCAGGTTATAGTCGTTGGTGAGCTGCTGGAGCTTGCAGTTGCCGCTGCGGGTGCACTTGGGACAGCGGATGTCGTGCTGGGCCAGCAGCAGCCGCAGATTCACCCGGCGGGCTTCACGGACCCGGGGGGAGTTGGTGTGGACCACGATGCCCTCGGCCACCTGGGTGTCGCAGGCGGCTACCAGGCGCTGTTCTCCCTCTACCTCCACCATACAGATGCGGCAGGCGCCGATCTCGTTGATATCCTTCAGGTAGCACAGGGTGGGAATATCCAGACGCGCGGAGCGGGCGGCCTCTAAAATGGTGGTGCCCTCCGGCACGGTGACGGTTCTGTTGTCGATGGTCAGCGTTACCATTTGATATCTCGACCTCCTCTGAAAATGCCGTAGCCAAAGTGATCGCACCGCAGGCAGCGGGAGGCCTCGGTGACGGCGCCCTCCTCGGTGAGGCCGCACTCGATGTCCTCAAAGTCGCACTTGCGCTCACAGGCCTGGCGCTCGGTGGTGTTGATGCGCCCGTGGGGCGGGCAGTTATTGAGCCGGGGAGCCGGGATGTCCACGTCCACCCGGATCTCATGGTGATAGCCCAGGTGCTCGTCGATATTGGCGGCTGCCACCTTACCGGCGGCAATGGCCCGGATGGCGGTAGCAGGCCCGGTGACGCAGTCGCCTCCGGCGAACACGTTGTCCATGTCGCTGACCTGGCCGGACAGAGCTGCCACCAGACGGCCGCCGCGGGTAATGGGCACGCCGGCCTGGTCAAAGCCCTGGATCTCGATGCCCTGGCCGATGGCCACCACGATGATATCCGCCGGGATGCGCACCTGGTCCAGAGCGGCCTTGTTGGGCCTGGGACGCCCGGAGCTGTCCACATCGCCGATGATCTGGGGCTGGACCCACAGAGCCCGGGCCACGCCGTCCTCGTCGGCCTCAATGCGGACGGGAGCTGCCAGGGTCATCATCTCCGCCCCCTCGGCGGTGGCCCCTGCCACCTCGTCAGGCAGGGCCGTCATATCCTCCAGGCGGCGGCGGTACACACAGGTGACCTTGCTGGCTCCCAGGCGGATGGAGCTGCGGGTGACGTCCATGGCCACGTTGCCGCCGCCGATGACCACCACCTGCTTGCCGGTGAAGTCGGGCATCACGTCGTCGCCGATGGCCTTGAGCATCTCCACGGCGGACAAGACGTTCCTGCTGTCCTCGCCGGGAATGCCGGTTTTCTTGTCCTGGTGGGCGCCGATGGCGATGTAGATGCAGTCAAACTGCTTTTCCAGCTCCTCCAGCCAGATGTCCCGGCCGATGCGGACGTTGGTGCGGACCTCGATGCCCAGGGACAGGATGGAGTCGATCTCGGCGTCCAGCTTCTCCCGGGGGAATCGGTAGCTGGGGATGCCGTAGCGCAGCATACCGCCCAGCTTGCTGCACTCCTCGAAAATGGTGACCTTATGGCCCATCAGGGCCAGGTAATAGGCGCAGCTGAGGCCGCTGGGGCCGCCGCCCACAATGGCCATGGTCTTGCCGGTGGCCGGGGCGCAGGGGGGATTGGGCACCACGCCTGCGTGGTCCACGGCGTACCGCTTCAGACCCCGGATGTTGATGGGATCGTCGATCATATTCCGGCGGCAGCGGGCCTCGCAGGGATGCTCACAGATGTAGGCGCAGGCGGTGGGCATGGGGTTGTCCTTGCGGATCAGGCGCACGGCGTCGGCGTAGCGCCCGGCCCCCACCAGGGCCATGTAGCCCGGGATATCCACCCCCGCCGGACACAGGGCAACGCAGGGCACGGGATTCTGGAGGCTTGCCAGGCACCGGTGGTGCTGTACATGCTCCTCATAATCGTCCCGGAAGCCCTCCAGTCCGTCCACTACCAGCCGGGCCGCGTCCCGCCCGATAGCGCAGTCGGCGGTATCCACAATGCTGCGGGCGGTTTTCTCGATGATGCGGACGGTGCCCATGTTGGCGGTCCCGTCCAGCACCTGGGAAATGAGCTTGGTCAGCTGCCCCAGACCGATGCGGCAGGGCACGCACTTGCCGCAGGTCTGTGCATGGCACAGCTGCAAAAATGACAGAGACATTTCCACCGGGCACAGGCCCGGAGGGCTGGCGGCGATCCGGCGCTCCACATCGCGGTAGAGGCCCTCTACCACGGTCTGAGCCCTGCTGGGGGTTTTGATGTCAAGTCTGCTCAAAACAGTTCCACTCCTTCCGTCCGCTTGCGGCGACTGACTGTGCGCCCCAGGCGGACTGATATTGGTTACAGCTACAGAATGCCACAATTGATTTCAAAAGTCAATTGTTTCAGAAAAGTTGTCTATCCGATGAGAAATTTTCATAATTGATGAGAAAATATTGCAGAAAAATTCACGGAACCATAGGGCGGCCTGAAATTTTAAAATCCTTGGAAACGGCGGAAAACCGGGAACGTTTCCCACTCCATTGCCAAGATCGTGACGAAAATTATTTCGTATAAATACAATAAATTTCGGCACATGAAAATTATTCCGGGACAAAGTGTTGCATTTGCATATTGCGGCGATCCTTTATACATGCTATAGTAGGTGTACAAATCAGAAAGGAGGCGCACCATGAAGGTTCGGCTCAACGAGGACAAGCAGGTGGTGGACGCCATCCGGGAGGGATTGAAGCGCACCGGCGGTTATTGCCCATGCCGTCTGGCCCGGACGGAGGAAAACCGCTGCATGTGCAAGGAGTTCAAGGATCAGATCGCGGATCCCAACTTTGAGGGCTACTGCCACTGCCGTCTGTATTATAAGGAGAAGTAAGGCCTGTCCCCCGGTTCACATTGAACCGGGGGATTTTTTCGCCCGGCGGAGGAGTGCATCATGCCGGTATAATTCCAGCAAATGACAGGGATGTTTGTCGATAATGACATAATTTAGCGCAATTCTGCGTTTTTATGCATTATAGACGATTATAAACGGCATGTTTTGTTGAATTCACAGAAAGCTAACAAGTTGATGAGATTTTTGTTGCATGGTGCAATATTTGCGAGTAAAGTAGTGAAGTACCCGGCAGGAATCCGGGAAAAAAAGAAGGAGAAAAGCATATGGAAATTCAAATTCTGCCCCTGATCATCGTTGTTGCATATCTGGTGGGCATGCTGACCGTGGGCGCCGTGGTCAGCAAGGTCCAGATCAAGAATGCCAAGGACTACATGGTGGCCGGACGCCGCATGGGCCTGTTCATGGTGGCGTTCTCCCTGTCCGCCAACAACATCGGCGGCGGCTGCACCACGGGCCTGGCCCAGAAGGCCTTCGGCGACTGGGGCCTCAGCGCCGTGTGGTACGTCCTGGCGGCTTCCATCGCCATGATTCCCCTGGCCTACTTCGCTCCCAAGATCCGCAAGACCATGGCCGTGACCATCCCCGAGGTGGTGGGCCGCCGGTTCGGCAAGTTCTCCAGCAACTTCACGGCTATCCTGTCCGTGCTGTCGCTGTTCTGCCTGACCTCCTCCCAGATCGCCGCCTCCGGCGGCGTCATCAACGCCCTGATCCCCTCCATTCCCCTGAATGTGTGCCTGATCTTCGCGGGCATCGTCATCATTCTGTACACCACCATGGGCGGCATGATCGCCGACCAGATCTCCGACCTGGTGCAGTTCGGCATCATCCTGGTGGGCCTGGCCATCGCCACTCCCATCGTGCTGAACCATGCCGGCGGCTGGAGCGCCATCTCTGCGGCTCTGCCCGGTGAGAAGCTGAACCTGACCCAGATCGGCTGGGCTTCCATCATCGGCTACATTTTCAACTACTTCTGCACCTTCCTGGCCGGTCCCGAGATGGTCTCCCGCTTTGAGACCGCCAAGGACGAAAAGACCGCCAAGAACGCTGCGTTTGTCTCCGCTATCCTCATGGCCGCCATGTCCATCTTCCCCACCCTGCTGGGTCTGGCTGCCTTCGCTCTGCAGGATCAGCTGCCCGGCCTGGCCGAGAACGGCAGCAACGCCATGATGATCGTCACCGGTCATTATGCCCCCGGTGTGGTGACGGGCCTGATCTCCGCCGCCATCATCTGCGCCACCATGTCCTCCGCCGACTCCAACCTGCTGTGCATGTCCACCATGATCATCAACGACCTGTACACCGGTCTGGGCGGCAAGAAGCAGCTGACGGACAAGCAGACCATCTTCTATACCCGGGCCTGCAACGTGCTGTCCGCTGTTGTGGCCATGCTGATCTCTCTGTTCGGCGTGTCTATCGTGGCCATGAACACCTTCGCCTTCGGCATTCGCTGCGCCGGTCCCTTCGCCGCATATGGCCTGGGCCTGGCAGTGCCCAAGGCCACCAAGAACTCCGGTATCATCTCCATCATCTGCGGCACCATCGCCTTTGTGGTGTGGCAGATCGTGGGCGGCGGCGGCACCTGGATGTTCCTGATGCCGGTGGTGGCCGGATGCCTGGTGAGCACCATCTCCTTCTTTGTGGTCAACTGGATCGAGTGGGGCCGCGGCGTGGCTCCCGCCCCCAGCGCCTATCTGACTGACGAGGAAGTCGCCAGAAAGATCGCTGAGGAGTCTGCCGGCCGGTAAAGCATCCCAAATCGAACAACAGCCCCTGCGGGAAAATCCCGCAGGGGCTGTCTAACATAAGGGGCAGTTTTTAAATTTCAAGATATCCCTTGAGCACCTTCAGGGTGTTCCACACGCCGTCGATATGGCTGCGCTCATAGCCGTGGCTGGCGTAGACGCCGGCGCCGATAAGCCCGTGGCGCAGGTCGTTTCCGGCAGACAGGGTGGCCTCCACATCGGAGCCGTAGTGGGGGTACACATCCACGGCGTAGTCGGCCTTTTCCCGCCGGGCGGCGTCAATGAGCCTGCCCACCACCTCATAGCTGTAGGGGCCGCCGGAGTCCTTGGCGCAGATGGACACCTGCCGCTCGGTGCAGCGCAGACCGTCGCCCACGCAGCCCATGTCCACGCTGATGGCCTCGGTGACGCCCTGGGGCACGCTGGCGGCTCCGCCGTGGCCCACCTCCTCATACACCGTCACATGGGCGTATACCCGGCGGCGGGGGGTGAGGTCCTTGTCCTTCATGAACTTGGCCAGGCCCAGCAGAATGCCCACGGACAGCTTGTCGTCCAGGAAGCGGCTCTTGATATAGCCGGAGCCGGTGATCCGGGTCCGGGGCTCGAAGCAGACGATGTCGCCCACCTCCACACCCAGAGCGCGGGTATCATCGGCGGACTTCACGTCCTCGTCCAGCACCACCTCGCAGGTGTCATAGCTGCGCTTGGCGTTGGCATATTCGCCGTTGACGTGGACGGAGGCGTTGCACAGCTGGAAGGTGCCCTCGATGACCCGGCCGGAACGGGTGTAGACCCGGACGTTCTCCGCCTCGCCGTTTTCCGGACGCATACCGCCCAGGGCCGTCAGCCGCAGGCGGCCGGTGCCCTTGATCTCCGCCACCATGCCGCCCAGGGTGTCGGCATGGGCCTCCAGCAGCAGGCCGTCATTCTCGTCGCTGCCGCCCAGGTCGATGAGAACGCCGCCCTTGACGGTGGTCCGGGCCTCATAGCCCAGGGACCGGAAGGCGTTCAGCACCCACTCCGCCGCCTGCCGGGTGAAGCCCGTGGGGCTGTCGATGGCCAGCAGCTCCACCGCCTGGTGGGCGGCATATTCCGCATAGGTACGTTCCATAGTTGAATCCTCCTGTTATTTGATCTTTTCCCAGCAGCCGGACCGCAGGGAACCGGCAGCCACCGGGCAGTCCAGCCGCTCCGCCAGCTGCCGGGCCAGGGGACGCTCCTCCTCCTGGTCCACCTGGTTTACGAAAACCTGGTCATGAAATCCCTCCCGGGCGGCCACCCGGGCCGCGATGGCCGGGGTCACGGGCCGGTTTTCCGGCACACCGGCCAGCCGGGCATACAGGGCCGGACGATGGGCCGCAACGCTGATGGGACGGCCGAAGCCGTCGGCTCCCAGCACCAAAATGGTGGTGTTGCGCCGGGGCGGCAGCACCGGCTCGTGCTTTTCGTGGCCCTTGAAGGGCTTTCCGGCGGAGCCGTCCGCCTCCACCAGGGTATAGTCCGCCAGGGCGTCCCAGCCCTCAAAGCCCGGGGACACCAGCTTGCCCTGGGCCGACGGGACCCCCAGACACACCAGGCCCTCCCGGGCCAGAATTTCCCGGGCGGTATCCGGGTCCTGGGCCACGGCGATGCCGGTGGGGGGCCAGATCTTGGTGGTGGTGGTCACCGCCACGGTGCCCCGCTCCCGCAGCTCCCGGGCCAGGTGATACATCAGGGTAGTCTTGCCGCCGCCGCCGATCAGGGCGGTGACGCCGGGCCGGATGTCCAGCAGGTCGCATAGCTTATCCACTTTCTCACTCTCCCTTTGCGCCGCGTGTGCGGCAGGGCCATTGTATCACAGAGCGGTGGAAAAATCCACCCATATTTCCGCCTATTGACGCCGGGCGGTGCGGTATTCGTCGCCGGGCCGCCAGTAGGGACAGTCCCCCCGTCCGGACAGGAACCGCACCATCTCGTCCTCGTCCAGGTCCACATCGCAGATGTATTCGTCGTATTCCTCGTCGTAGTTATAAAAGCAGCAGGCTTCGCACTGGGTCATGTGCCGGGCCTCCTTTCGTCAGGATGATTATACGTCCATCGGGGGTGCTGCGTCAATAACCAGCTTGTCAAAAAGGTTTTTTTGACAAGCTGCGTGCGGTTTTTCCGAACTGAAAAATTCTGAAAAACCTGCGATTGCAAACGAAAAACACCACTGATGGGTTTCTTTCGTAACGATCTTCCTTTCCGATGGCGGAAGATTTCCGGTTTTTCCGACAGCCTCCAGAATATTTATCAACAGAAAGTTTACAATTATTCGAATTTAGTGCTTGACGAAAATATAAAAATCAAATATAATCATGAGTGGAGAGGGTCTTACCTCCCGTGCCTATGAAGTGAGCGTGCATCCGGGTAAAGAGGGCGGATGCACGCTCATTTCCTTTATTTTCTCAGCTCCCGCAGCTGAAGCTCCACGTCTCCGATGAGGTACAAGGACCCGTAGCACAGCACCGTGCCGTCAGGCCCCGCCTGCTCCAGGGCCAGGGCCACCCCCTCCCGGATGGTGCCGCAGGCCGTGGCGGAACAGCCCAGCTCCCGGATATAGGCCGCCAGCTCACCGGCAGGCAGGGACCGGGGGTTATCCGGCGTCACCGTGATGAAGGAGTTGGCGTAGGGCGCCACGCCCCGGTACATGCAGTGGTAGTCCTTGTCCTGCATGACCCCGGTCAGCACCGTCAGGGGCCGCCCGGGCAGATAGTCCCGGATGTTCTGCTCCAGGGCCTGGATGCACTGGGGATTGTGGCCGCCGTCGATGATGAACAGCGGATCATGGCCGATGATCTGGAACCGGCCAGGCCAGTCGGTGGAGGCCAGCCCCCGGCGGATATGGGAGTCGGTAATGGCCCAGCCCCGAGCCTGAAGCACCCGGATGGCCGTCAGGGCCACGGCGGCGTTGCACAGCTGGTGCCGTCCCAGCAGAGGCAGGTGCAGGCCGTCCAGGTCCTCCCAATCGAAAACCTGGCCCTCCAACCCGGCCTTTTCCAGACGGATGCCGTCAAAATCCGCCAGGTGCAGGGGTACGCCCAGACCGGCGCACCGCTGGCGGATGATCTCCTCCGCGGCGGCGGACTGGCGGTACAGCACCGCGTCACAGCCGGGCTTGATGATCCCGGCCTTGGTGGCGGCGATTTTTTCAATGGTGTCCCCCAGATACTGGGTGTGGTCCAGGCCGATGTTGCAGAACACGGCGGCCTCCGGGGCGGGGATCACGTTTGTGGCGTCAAATTCGCCGCCCATGCCCACCTCGCACACCACGATATCGCAGTTGTGCCGGGCGAAATAGGCGAAGGCGATGGCCGTGACCATCTCAAACTCCGTGGGGTGAGGGTCCAGGGAGTCCGCCAGAGGGCGGACCTGGGCCGTGATTTCGCACAGCTCGTCGTCGGTGATCTGCTGGCCGTCCACCTGCATGCGCTCGTTGAACCGGATCAGGAAGGGCGAGGTGTACAGGCCCGTGCGATAACCGGCTGCCCGAAGGATACTGGCCATCATGGCACAGGTGGAGCCCTTGCCGTTGGTGCCGGTGACGTGGATGAACTTCATGTCCTTCTGGGGATCCCCCATCAGTGCCAGCAGCGCCCGGATGCGCTCCAGCCCCGGGATGCTGCTGCGCCAGCAGACGGCGTGGATATAGGACAGGGTTTCGTCAATGTTCATTGTATATCATTTCCTTTCGACTGCACCGGCGGCAGGCCCACGGCCCGCAGAGCGCCGGAGCGCTGCAGAAGCCACACCACCAGCACGTCCAGGATCCCGGTGATGGCAAACTGCACGCTGCGGGCCGCCAACCGGGTGAGAAAGTACGCGGCTTTCGCGCCGCCGCCATAGATCATGGCCAAAGCGAAGCTCTGGTACAGGATGGACCCCAGAACCACCGCCGGCAGGAACGCCAGAGCCAGCCGCAGGGGGCTGCACCTGCGGGTCAGCCAGGGCCGGAAGAAGCCGGCGCACAGGCCATACAGGATCGGGGGCACGCAGAAAATCGGGTTGTAGCCATAGGGGGAGAACAGGCAGCCGATGAAATCGGCGGCGAAGCCTGTCAGGGCCCCGGGCAGCGGCCCGAAAAGCATCCCGGCCAGGAAGATGGGCACCGCCTCCAGGGAGAAGCGGGTCACCTCGTTGGGGGTGGGGATCAGGAACCGGGCCAGCACCACGCTGACGGCGGTCAGCAGGGCGCAGGTGACCATGGCCCGCACGGGCCACTTGGGTCTGCCGTGGGCAGATGCATGGGTGTGACGTTCAGACATAAAAAATACCTCCTAATTCGGGTAAAAATTGGGAGGAGGTTGGGGAGTATGCACTTGTCAGGGCGCGAACCCCCGGGCCGGCTGCCAAAGCGGATGCGAAGACGGCACCGCGGAGACAGGTCTCCTTCGTCCGGCGGCAACCTCCCATCCGACCGGCACTTAACGCGCCGCTTCTACTCTTGCAGCAAAAGCCAGTCATGATTATACAGAAGCCGCCGGGAAAAAGCAAGGGAAATCGGAAAAAATGCCGAATCCTTCGGGGAAGGAAAGATAGGGGTTGCATTCCCGGGAATATTTGATATAATTACAGCAGATGATACAAACTGTACGCATTATTTTTCTTAATGAGGTGCTGTCATGTCCGTGAAGCTGGAGCTTTATCGTGTGTTCAAGGAGGTAGCGGAGGCCGGAAACATCACCGCCGCCGCCCAGACTCTGTTTATATCTCAGTCCGCCGTCAGCCAGTCCATCAAGCAGCTGGAGGCGGAACTGCAGACCCGGCTGTTCGCCCGGAACTCCCGGGGCGTCACCCTGACCGCCGACGGGCGGATGCTGTATGAATACGTCCGCAGCGCCATGGGCCTGCTGGAAACCGGCGAGGAGAAGCTGTCCCAGAGCCGGGACCTGCAGATGGGCCACCTGACCATCGGCGCCAGCGACACGGTGACCAGCCAGTTCCTGCTGCCGTATCTGGACCGGTTCCACCGGCAGTATCCGGCCATTCATATTCAGATCATCTCCGGCCGGAGCCACAAGGTTCTGGGCCTGCTGCAGTCCGGCAAGGTGGACATTGCCTTTGCCAGCACCCCCCAGGAGGGAGCGTCTCTGGAGACCTTCCCGTGCCTGGCCACCCACTCCATTTTCGTGGCCGGGGCGGAGTATCCCTGCGACTTCGACCATGTATACACCCTGGAGGAGATTGCCCGGTTCCCGCTGATTCTGCTGGAGCGGAAGGCCTCCTCCCGGCTGTATCTGGAAAAATACTTCCTGCAGAACGGGCTGCACCTAAACCCGGAGATCGAGCTGGGCGCCCGGAGCCTGCTGGTGGACCTGGCGGCCATCGGGTTCGGCGTGGCCGGCGTCACGGAGGAGTTTGTCCGCCGGGAACTGGAAAGCGGCCGCCTGCGGAAGCTGCGCACGTCCTTTGATATCCCGCCCCGCAGCGTGGACCTGTGCGTGCTGCGGGACGTGCCCCTGACGTCTGCGGCCCAGCGCTTCAGCGATTTTATCCGGGAGAACCTGCGCCGGGGGTGATCCCCGTCATATGTGACAAAAGCCGCCCCGGAAATGCCGGGAACTTCGCCCTTTCGACCCCTTGCTTTTGCGGCGTGAATAGGGCAGAATAGAGTCATTATTCACAGCAATGTGAGATTTATAGGAGGAATTTATGGAACTGCTGAAGGAGCGCATCCGCCGGGAAGGTAAGGTCCTGCCCGGCAACATCATCAAGGTGGACGGTTTCCTGAATCACCGGGTGGACACCGCCCTCATGAGCCAGCTGGCCGATGAGTTCGCCAAGTATTTCGACGTGAAGGACATCACCATGGTGCTGACGGCGGAGGCCAGCGGCATCCCTCTGGCCACCGTGTGTGCCCAGAAATACGGCGTTCCCATGGTATTCGCCAAGAAGGCCAAGAGCGACAACATCGAGGGCGGCCTGTATCAGAGCGAGATCTTCTCCTATACCTATAAGAAAAAGGTTACCCTCATTGTGGCCCAGGAGTGGCTGGGTCCCAACGACCGGGTGCTGATCATCGACGACTTTATGGCCAAGGGCTATGCCATGCAGGGCCTGATCGACATCGTCAAGGCCGCCGGTGCAGAGCTGGTGGGCATCGGCGTGGCCGTGGAGAAGGGCTTCCAGCATGGCGGCGACGCCCTGCGGGAGAAGGGCTATCCCATCCACTCCCTGGCCGTCATCGAGGAGGCTACCCCCGACCACATCACCTTCCGGGAGGATGACCCCGTATGAAAAAGGTTTTAGTGCTGGATTTCGGCGGCCAATACAACCTGCTGGTGGCTCGCCGCGTCCGTGAGTGCGGCGTATACTGCGAGATCAAGTCCTTCCGCATGACCATGGATGAGGTCCGTGCCTTTGCTCCGGACGCCATCATTTTCACCGGCGGCCCTGCCACGGTGTTCGACCAGGGTGCTCCCATGATCGACCCGGAGATGCTGTCTATGGGCGTGCCGGTGCTGGGCATCTGCTACGGTTTGCAACTGATGATGCACCTGCTGGGCGGCCAGTGCTGCAAGGCCGACACCCGGGAATATGGCAAGACGGAGCTGACCCATACGGATTCCCCGCTGTTTGACGGCGTGCCGGAGACGGCTGTGTACTGGATGAGCCACGGGGTGGAGGTGGAGCACCTGGCCCCCGGCTTCGAGATCATCGCCTCCACCGAGGGCTGCCGCCATGCGGCGGTCCAGTGCCTGGAAAAGAAGCTCTACGGCGTGCAGTTCCACCCGGAGGTGGTGCATACCGAGTATGGCCGCCAAATTCTGGAGAACTTTCTGTATAAGATCTGCGGCTTCCGGCCGGAGTGGACCATGGCGTCCTATCTGGAGGAGGCTGTGGCCCAGTGCCGGGAGAAGATCGGCAATGGCCGGGTGCTGCTGGCTCTGTCCGGCGGCGTGGACAGCTCCGTGGCCGCCGCGCTGCTGCAGCGGGCGGTGGGCCGTCAGCTGACGTGCATCTTTGTGGACCACGGCCTGCTGCGCAAGGACGAGGGCGACCAGGTGGAGCATGTGATGACCAAGCAGTTCAACGTGGACGTCCGCCGGGTCAACGCCGGTCCCCGTTTCCTGAGCAAGCTGGCCGGTGTCACGGACCCCGAGCGTAAGCGGAAGATCATCGGTGAGGAGTTCATCCGCGTGTTCGAGGAGGAAGCCAAGAAGATCGGCGCCGTGGACTTCCTGGCCCAGGGCACCATCTATCCCGATGTGGTGGAGTCCGGCCTGGGCGGCGAGTCCACCGTCATTAAGAGCCACCACAACGTAGGCGGTCTGCCTGACTGCGTGGATTTCAAGGACATCGTGGAGCCTCTGCGCCGCCTGTTCAAGGATGAGGTGCGGCAACTGGGCCTGGAGCTGGGCCTGCCGGAGCAGCTGGTGTGGCGTCAGCCCTTCCCGGGTCCCGGCCTGGCCATCCGCGTCATCGGCGAGATCACCGAGGAAAAGCTGTCCATCCTTCGGGATGCCGACGCCATTTTCCGGGAGGAGATGGCGCTGGCCGGTCTGGACCGCACCACCAGCCAGTATTTCGCCGTGCTGACGGATCTGCGCAGCGTGGGCGTCATGGGCGACGAGCGCACCTATGACTATACCCTGGCCCTGCGTGCGGTGCAGTCTCAGGACTTTATGACCGCCACCTGGTCCCGTATCCCCTACGAGTTGCTGGACAAGATCTCCGGCCGCATCGTCGGCGAGGTGAAGCACATCAACCGGATCGTCTACGATATCACCTCCAAACCCCCCGCGACGGTGGAGTGGGAATAAATATTTAGTGTTTTTGGAATCCTGAAAAGCGTTGGTAATACAGCGTTTTTCAGGATTTTTCTTTTTTAGCGGCTACAAATAGGCTACATTTGCAGCGATTTTGTAGCCAGAGGCTCACGGCATAATGCCGTCAAGCTGTCTGGCTACCTCCACCTGCTTGTTGGGGTACAGGTGACTGTACGTGTCCATCGTTGTCTGTACCTTTTCATGTCCGAGCCGCTCCGCGATCAGCAGCGGAGGGAAGCCCATCTCCACCAGCAAGCTGGCGTGGCTGTGTCGAATGTCATGCACCCGTATCCGCTTCACGCCCGAAGCCTTGCAGCCATACTCCATTTCGTGGTATAGAAAGCTCTTGGTGTAGGGAAAGAGCCTGTCGTCCTTTTGCAGCCCGTAGCAATGGGACATATACTCCTGCAAACAGTTGCAAAGGCCGTCGGGAATAGGGATAGTACGGATGCTTTTCGGTGTTTTCGGAGTGGTGGTAATATCCTCTTTGCCGAGGCGCTGATAGCTCTTGTTCACCGTCAGGGTCTTCTTCTCGAAGTCGATGTCCGACGGTGTGAGTGCCAGCAGCTCTCCCTCCCGAATCCCCGTGTAGTACATGGTCATGAATACCGTGTAGCTGGCGGGACGGTCTTTCATGCTCTCGATAAATGTCTGGAACTCGTCCTTTGTCCAGAACAGCATTTCATCGGCTTTCTTCTTGCCCATGCTCCCCGCCTTGTGGCAGGGATTTTCTTTCAGCCCATAGTATTTGACTGCGTAGTTGAAAATCGCCGTGAGCTGGTTGTTGATGCACTTGAGATAGGTCTGGGCGTAAGGCTTTCCGTTTTCATCCCGGTAGCTGGTCAGGGAGTTCTGCCATTGGCGCACGTGAGTGGGCTTGATCTCGTTCAGCGGGATTTTCTTGAAGAAAGGCGTTACCTTCAGGTCGATCAGCCATTTCTTGCTGGCAACGGTTGAGGGCTTGAGGCGGTGCTCCATATCCTTGACATACAGAGAGATGAAGTCACCGAAGGTCATGCCGAGGCTGCCCGTGGATTGGCTGATAAAGTCACGTTCCCATTGCAGGGCTTCCTTCTTGGTGGCAAAGCCACGCTTCTTCTTGTGGATGGTCTTGCCTGTCCAGTCCGTCACGCGGATCTGGGACATCCAGCGACCGGTGTCGCCGTCTTTTGTTACTGACATTTTTACCTCCTTCCCTCAAGAATCAGGCTTTGATCAGGTTATTCACTCGTTACTCTCGCTTTTACCGTATTCCTTTTCCAGAAACTCCGTCCGCTTTGCGATTCGCTCATCGCGGTCAAGCTCCTCTGGCTCTGTGCATTTGACTGCGTTCGCGGCGTAATATGCCAAAGTCTGCTCCTTCCAGCGCTTATATGCTGCCTGCGTGGAGTTATAGGCGCGAAGCTCGCTGCGCTCGTCCTCCCACTGTTCAAGAAAGAGGCACATATCCGCATTGAACTCCGCCGTGCTCTTTCCATCAAAGGAAACCGAGCACTCCCATTGCTTGCTGCGGGGCGGCTTCTGCACATTGATCTTGAAGTCGATGCCCTCTACCGTTTCCAGCTTAAAGAGGAAGTCCATCACATCAGCAAGCGTCCTGATCTGTGTCGTGCTGGATTCATACCCAAGAATATAGGTTGAGGTCGTGTCCAGCAGGTCTGCGATCTGATTGACAACGGCAATCGACACTTCAATCTCTCCGGTTTCGTACTTCTGTACGGTGCGGAGAGATTTTTTCAGCATCTGTGCCAGCTCGGTCTGGTTCAGCCCTTTGCGTTTTCGGAGCTGCTTGATTCTCTGCCCAATGGCGGGATAATCGAAATTGTCCATGTCTGATTCACCTCGTCCATATCATATCACAGAATAAAGCGAATTGCAAGTACATATTTTATTTTCTAAAGGCTTGACAGATGTATCTTGTATGCGTATAATAGAATATGTACTCAAAATGCGTATTACAAAGAATTTGAAGAAGGGAGTGCGAATAGAAGATACGCAGACCGAGGCAGATCACTTTGAAACAGGAGGTACTATGAGAGCACAGTTTATCACAGCGGCAGAGGTGGCGGAGATCATGGGCATCAGCCGCAGCAAGGCGTATCAGATTGTCCGGGAAATGAACAGAGAGCTGAAATCCCAGGGCTATCTGACCGTTGCCGGAAAATGCCCTGCCCAGTATTTCAAGCAGAAGTTCTACGGCTTCCAGATTCCCGGAGGTGAGCGAAATGGCGGGAAATGAGAAAACGACCGCCCTCATCCCATCTGTTGGAGCAGATGGAGGGCAGCCGCCTCACAATTCAACCTACCAGAGCATACCACATGAAACCTGCGAAAGCAATCCCCCGGAGGAAAATATTGAGGAAATGCGTGAGAGAATCCGGCGCATGAACGACCCGCATTATCTTCATACGGTTTCCATGACAGAGCTGTATCAGACCGTCTACAAGAGCAGACCGCCCGTCATAGACGGTCTGCTCTACTCCGGGGCATATATCCTCGCAGGAGCGCCCAAAATCGGAAAATCATTTCTGGTAGCGCAACTTGCCTACCATGTCAGCACAGGGCAAAGGCTGTGGGGCTATGAAGTCCATCAGGGTACGGTTCTGTACCTTGCACTGGAGGATGATTTCCAGAGAATCCAGAGCCGGATGTTTATGATGTACGGCGTGGCGGATACCGCCAGCCTGCATTTTGCAACGGCAGCAAACAAAATCGGAAACGGTCTTGACGAGCAGCTTGAGAATTTCATAAAGGAACACCCCGACACGAAGCTGGTTATCATTGACACCATGCAGAAGATTCGGGAGGCCGGAGGCGAGGCTTACAGCTACGCCAGCGACTATGAGATCATCGGCAAACTCAAGCGTTTTGCAGACAGGCACAGCATTTGCATCGTTACCGTCCATCACACAAGAAAACAGCCAGCCGGAGACAGCTTTGAAACGATCTCCGGCACAACAGGACTTCTCGGTTGTGCAGACGGAGCACTCCTGATGCAGAAGAAGAAACGGACAGCATTGGAGGCCACGGTCGATGCCGTGGGGCGAGATCAACAGGATCAGATTCTATATCTGAAAAAAGATGCAGGCACGCAGATATGGAGCCTTGAACGGACAGAGAACGAACCGTATCAGGAGCCGCCCGACCCGGTATTGGATACGGTTTCCCAGCTTGTTTCCTCCGAAAGCAGAGAATGGACAGGCAGCCCGACTGAGCTTGCGGAGACGGTCAATACAGGCATGGCGGCAAATTCCCTCACCAAATACCTGAACGTTAAATCCGGAAGGCTGCTGGACGAGTACCATGTGAGGTATGAGAACAGGGCCAAACACTCCGGGCGGCAGGTGAAGCTCACCTATATGATAATTGACAATGTTGAGTACGAAGTAATCGACTGAGGACAGCGCGACGGCTGCGACGGTCGCGACGGTGGAAATGATGCCATCAAAGCAACCGTCGCAATCGTTGCGACCGTCGCGGATAGGAAAGGATAGGAAAATGAAAAGCGTACAAATCCCCTATGATCTGTTCATCGACCTCGCCATGTATCATCTGCGGGGCGAAGACGATTATGAAGAAGAAATCCGGCAGGGCTTGGAGCAAAAGCTCGACGCCATGCTGAACCGGCAGCTCTATTCCCGGTACAAAACCGCTCCCAACGAAGAAGAACGGGAGCAGGCGCGGCAGGAGTATCTTGACCGGCGTGGAGTGCCGCAGAGCTACCGATGGACTACTCCTCCTTGGGAACTGTGACAGGAGCGTGCCACGCTCCTGTTGCTGGCAGACAAGGTAACGCTGAGGATTGGGAAGTAAATGGAGATGCCTTGCTGGAGAACCCTGATTGCCATGTGGAGGACGATGTCCTTCGCAGCATTCTCACGGAGAATATGCTCGATGCAATGTGCCATTTGTCGGAGATTGAGCAGAAAGTAATCACCCATCTGTATTTATCAGATGATCCTATGACCGAACACGAGTTTGAAAAGGCTTTCGGTGTCAAGAGGTGTACGGTCCACTATTACAAAGTAAGTGCGTTAGAGAAGCTCAGAGAAATGCTGAGTGAAAATGTTTAAGGCAGTTACTAACAATTCACGGAAAAATTCAGCAACTGGTTAGTAGAAGGACTATTTTCATTATAGAACAGGAGAACACAATAAAGAAAACAGGTTCTATCTGTCTACATACGCACCGAAAAACACGCATAAATTGAAGCAGGAAACGCTCTGGAAAGGAGGGCAGCCATGGAAGTATTTCTGATCTTCCCGAAATCAAAGCAGGTGCAGCAGGAGCTTGGGCAGGAGCTGGCGAAGTTCCAGTCCGAGCAGGCGCTGAAATCCATCCAGAAGCTGCCCTGCTCCACGGAGCAGAAGCTGGAGCTGGTGGACGACGCCGTGAAGCATCTGAAAGCGCAGCAATAATACATAGCAAACGAGCAGGCCAGCCTCAAAAGCCGGTCTGCCCGTTTTACACATGCTTCTCGCTGAGTTTGGCCCCACAAGGTTCATATCGAGCTGCGCGATTGCTTCAAGTTCCCGCTGAGCGCAAGGTCAGTCACGCTGATAGAGTACCTCCAACCGTTTTCTGGATTCCTCCAACGTGTAGGCAGGTGCGCCGGAAAGCCGAGCGGCCTCTGCTGCCTCCAGCTTTGTGTGCAGCTTCAAGGTTTCCTCACGCTGCCCAGTTTTTTCATGCGCCAGATCAGAGATCATGCTGTAGTCGTTACACAGTGCAGTCAAAGATTTGATAATCATGGGTCAGCATCTCCTGAATGATTCTGTAATAATTCTATCGGAATTATCCGCAGCTTTCAAGGCTCTGCTTAAAATACCTCTCCCATGTGGATTTGAAGATTTGCACGTTTCCCTGTTCCCATCGCTTGAACTTTTGCAGTGGGACGCCAAGCTGCGCTGCATATGCCTTCTGCGTCAAGCCGAGCCGCTGGCGTATGGCTTTGATCTGCGCTCCCTGACCCCGCAGCAGAAACAGGTTATAGTCATCCAGCAAATCCTCCAGCGGTACCTCAAACAGCTCCGCCAGCTTCTCCATATGCTCCTTCGGATAAAAGTCCCGCCCTGCCTCTTCATAATGGATGTAGGTACTGCGGTCGATGCCCGCATAGTCCGCCACGTCACGCTGACGAAGTCCTTTTTGATAACGATACCACCGCAGTTTGTCCGCAATTTCTGTGATCTCAGATGCGTCCGAAAACCGCAGATTGAACTTCTCGGCATCCAAAAACTTATGAGGAAGGACGACCGGGAACTTGAGAATTTGAAGCGGCGCAACTTTTAACGTACCTGCAACATTCGCAGCCAATACATAGCTGCGGACTTTCAGGCGGCAAAATATAGACCATTTTGCCCCAAAAGGTTCATGGTTTTCCACCTCAACCGCTGTTTGTTCTGTTACGATAGCATAGCTTTTGCAATGGTTCCACCAGTATTCAAGGATACAAATAGGTCAGCAATTAAGCAAGCTGGATGGATAATCAGAATAGTAAAATACAGCACACGCAATATTCGCGGTATTTCTTGTTTATACCTGCTGTAAAACAACCATTCTCTGAAGGTCTGTCTTTTCTTTCGCTTTTTGTAGGCACTAAGGTTAAGTTGATATCTTATTATGCCCGAAAGTAAGCTACGGAGATATAGCACGGAAAGAAAAAACTGCCAAGAATAACAAAGACCTGATCCTTAAGACTCATTTGCTACCTCTCGAATATATGACGATATTGGTATTTCATATAACTCGATGATGCTATGGTTGCCGCTACCGTGGAGAAAACATCAGAAGGAAGACCTTTAGCAAACTCTTTATAATACTTGGCTGAACTCTTCCCGTAGTATGCAAGAGCTTTTCCAGCCTCCTTTAATCCAGCCTTAAATCCTCTGTTTGCGACGACATTAAAAGTGCGGTTTACCGATTGTGTTCCGAGATTCATCAGGTGTTTTGTTCCCTTTCCAGCGCCTCCAACGGCCCCTAAGGCACCTCCAATGGCACCATCAATCAGCATATCACCAACATTGAAATTATTAAATCCTTTATTTTGAATAACTTGGTTTGCAGCATTCTCTGCCATAGATAATGCCGCACTTCCCGTTACCATTCCAGCAATTCCAACGCCAGTTGCAGCAAGTACTCCACTTGCTGCACCCGCTAACATTGCTGTTGCTAGACCATCAGTTAACGATTTTCCTTCAATCCTATTTGATATAGTTTTGACAACGCCGCTGATTAACGCACCAGCCACTGCACCTACGACAAGGTGCCAAAATTCCCCGCCATCATCTTTTCTGTTGACTGGGTCATCGTCGCAGTAGGGAAAGAGATTCTTATCCCAGTTGGCCTTGTCGGGAGAAGCAGCTACCACGGCGGCGGTATCCGCATTGATAAACCTTCCCCAAACCGGGTTATAGTACCGGCTGCTGAGGTAGTACAGGCCCGTCTCGGTGTCATAGACGTACCCGCGGTAGCGCAGGGGATTCACAGCACCCAGCGTGGCAGACATGGAACCGCTGACGGACATGGGCGCACCCCAGGGGTCATAGGTGTAGGACACCACCTGGGTGCCGCTGGCGTTCACAAGACCGGTGACATCGCCTTGGGCGTTTCAGCAGGAATCCAGATGAGCACACTGTAGGCATTCAAACTGTCTAAACAAATGTTTTTCGCGCTATAGATTTATCGATAGGATTCTTTGCTTACACAGATTTTCACAAGGACATACATATGCTTTTTCGTTTTTTCCACGCAAAACGACTGCGTTTATAAACGACACAAAATCATTTTCTCCAAAAGAAAATACCGTATGCCCCTTCGCTTTTACCATGCAATTTGGATTATCGTATACCCACTCAAGAAATGAACATCGTAATGATTTGGCGTCTGTTATGTAGCCATCCGGAACATATACGTAACTAATTCTGGAATCAAATATTAGTCTAACAACCATACTATCACCTATGGGAAAATATAATAGACGTGACCGCCACTTCTGTTATATGTGTGAAAATGATAATAATATCCGGGAACGCCAGCTTTTCCACTATCAATCTCTGGATATAACGGAATATTATTCCGACCAGCGTTACCACCAGCCGCCCGTGCAACGGCTTTTGCTTCATATTCTGTAACTGCAAATACACTACGTCCTGATGCAACATATAGCTACAAAACCTAAAATATATATAGCATCACCGACGGGGACGGGGCCATCTATAGCGGGTAGCCAGGACATGCTTGCCGCCCACCCCATGGCCAGTTCTGGTTCGGTTCCCTCGGAATCATTATAGTTCACCGGATTATCATTGCAATACGCGAACATATTGTCACCGGTAAATCCCTGTCCCGTGGAAGCATAGCTGTCCGCATTGATAAACCTTCCCCAAACCGGGTTATAGTACCGGCTGCTGAGGTAGTACAGGCCCGTCTCGGTGTCATAGACGTACCCGCGGTAGCGCAGGGGATTCACAGCACCCAGCGTGGCAGACATGGAACCGCTGACGGACATGGGCGCACCCCAGGGGTCATAGGTGTAGGACACCACCTGGGTGCCGCTGGCGTTCACAAGACCGGTGACATCGCCTTGGGCGTTTTTCAGGTAGAAATACCTGTTGCCGTTATACGTCACATAAGGGCTTTGGATTATCCTAGCAGTCTGTCTTTTGTCCCCAAAGTCGATGCTTGCAGTATTAAATCACTCTGAAATTAAACTAAAAGCTGATACAAGCCGGTTAAAGTCGTCAATAACTACGTATTGTCCTTTTGCAAACTCAATACACTTTCCCTCACCATAAATGTCCCCAATAGCAAGTATTTTATTATCCGGATCATAATACTTCTTTTTGCAGAACTGCTCATAATCAGAATAGTATACGCCATCTGCATGCGGAAAATCAATCTCCACATATATACATCCAGTGGAAGCAGTAGGTTTTTTAAGTTTTGCAGTTTCACAGCTCAAAAAAACCTGATTTCCCAAGAAGTGTTCTAGTTTATACTTGTTCTCTGTAACAACTGATGTGGCAATTTCAAACGACCAGTGGTACGGATAAACCGAAAAAGGACATATTGATGGTGACGGAACGTAAATCATTGACCCATCACCTGTGATAACTGATTTCCCCTGTTTTATTTCATCACATGGCTCATATACAATACATATTTGCTTTTTCATTTTAACTCCTTAGCAAAAAATGACCAATTAGTCGCTTCCCATCAATCGTAGTTAATTCCCAAATACCACTTTGAAAAGTTTGCCGCACATTGCTAAATGCTGTACCTGCTGCTCTAAAAGTATAAACCCCTCCACCTTCATTCGTCATTGTACCATACTTGATTATTTCTTTCTTTAGAAGTGTGGAATGGTAGTACGATCGCTCTCCAACGTGTTTAGCGGCACCATCTGCATATGTATAATTTTGTACATTATTGTAAGCCTCGATTCTTGGCGCATTGGCCTTTAGCCATCCACCACAAACCATTGTGCCAATTTCGGCAACAGCGGCTGTCGTATGCGCATATGTGTTATAAGCTTTTGCATTGCCTCGAAACACATCATCCCGCATGAAATTATGTCCTGTGGCCGCTTCACCAAGCTCCGAGACTCCGTTTACCGCAGTTGCAGCACCAGTTGCCACTGTTACAGCAGCAACCGCCATAATCGCGGGTGCTGCAACTCCACAGGTCAAAACAGACACACCTACAGCAATCGCTGTAACACCGACTGCAAGCCAACCACTGCCTTTAAACAGATTTCCCCAATCCAATGTTCCAGCAGGGTCATAGCCTGTAACCGGGTTATTTCCGCAGTAGGCAAACATGTTATTTCCGTCGAATCCCTGCCCCGTGGAAGCATAGCTGTCCGCATTGATAAACCTTCCCCAAACCGGGTTATAGTACCGGCTGCTGAGGTAGTACAGGCCCGTTTCGGTGTCATAGACGTACCCGCGATAACGCAGGGGATTCGCAGCGCCGAGGGTGGCGGCCATGGTGCCGCTGACGGACATGGGCGCGCCCCAGGGGTCGTAGGTGTAGGACACCACCTGGGTGCCGCTGGCGTTCACAAGACCGGTGACATCGCCTTGAGCATTTTTCAGGTAGAAATACCTGTTGCCGTTGTACGTTGTGCCGTTGACCGTCTTGGAAATGCGCTTGCCGTCGGCATTGTAGCCGTAGGCGATGCTGCTGCCGCTCTTGCTCATGGACGCCAGCTGGCGGCCATGCTGCCAGGCGTAGGTCCACGTTCCGTCGTTCAGGGGGTTGCCTATGGCGTCGTAGGTGATGGATTTCCCATTGAACGCCGTCAGCAGGTCCGGCCAATTGGCGTCGCCGTAGGTATAGGTGCTGCTTGCTGTCCGGACGTGACCGTCTTTTGACGGCCACGTCCGTCAGCCGGGACACTTATTCCTCCTCGTCGGGTTCCTGATCCTCCAGGTCGGGAGATATTTCCCCGCGCCGCAGGCTTTCAAATTGCATGCGTTCCTCGCCTGTCAGCGGT
>OFMQ01000373.1_pt1 | contig 33965 bp, 30 predicted proteins | sample 1541851 | NCBI WGS metagenome assembly OFMQ01 (sample SAMN04209227, study PRJEB22552) | human gut metagenome | biome: gut; material: feces | host: Homo sapiens | place: USA: Oklahoma | reverse complement strand
AAGTTATTAGGTACGGTGATAACCGGCTTATTCCGAATCATCTTTGCAAAAACAGGTTTTGCTTCCACGAATTTCTTCATGTTTTTAATGGACGACGTCAGGACAAGAAGCACGCAGTCGGACATTTCGAGAACTTTCTTTGTTCTTTCGTCTTCCATATCTGTATCAACATCACAGACGATATAATTGTGGGAAGCTGTGGTCATCAGAAATTCGTGTACGTCATTAATTGCCTGCTTATCCTTGTTTCCGTCTTCAATGGAAAAGACGTCAAAGAAATCATTCACGGAAAAACAGTATTCCGGAATGCTCTCCTTGCTTGCGCCGCCCATCTTTACAAGGTTTGTAAGCTGGGTGGCCGGCGCATCATCACAGTTCCCGATACCAAAGTAAAGGTTTAAACTCTGAGAATGCGCGGCGGTATTTAAAAGAAGTGTTTTCCGTGACTGTTTTGCTAATGCTGCAGAAGTCAGTGCTGCAATTGAAGTGACACCAGTGGTTCGTTTCTGCGGGGAAATTACTGAAATAATCATGTTTCTCTCTTGATTGCACCGGATTATTAACCATCCGATGCAGCTCTCCTTTCTTCCTTATTTCTTCTTTTTCTTAGACTTTGTTCTGCCGGATAATCCGTTGTACGTGGATACCGGGATATCAACAGAAGTACAGATTGTGCTCTGGAGAAGTTCCACTATCTTTTTGTTTTTTGGAGGCTGGAGTTTTCGTGTTTCCTCTACAGTGCATAAGTAGACAAAATCATCTGTGTTCCACGTAAATGGAATGACACCAGCAGAAACCGGATGCTTCACCAGGGAAACAGCAAACGCTGTTGTGTTTTGATGTTCTTCCATGACCTCTTCAATTTCGATTCCCATGAATGTACGGATCCGGTTTCCAATGACGTAAATCCGGTCCATTCCGTCTGCAAGGTAAGAGTCAAGCACAAGGATAAGAATGTCGTAGCCATATTCTTCCTTCTCCTGGAACAGTTCCGATAAATCCTCATCCGGTGAAACAGGCGGAATAATTTCTATATGTACGTTGTCGATATCCCCGGTTTTTTCATATCCTCCATACAAACGCTTGTAATTCACGTCATCCGTAATCAGGCATGTTTTGCCGGAATAATTGCAGATGTGCATCAGCGGATAGCTGATCACACGTTTGTCTGCTTTTCCAGTTACTAAAATTTTTTTCATCTTTTTTAAACAGAAGCAGATCCGGCTGTCGTATGACAGCCGCTGCTTACTCTCCTTTCCCCTTTTTTATTCTTCCGAATCATCAGCGGATGCTGCTTCTGCGGCAAGTTCCTTCTCCTGTTCCAGTTCCGCATACTGTTCTCTTGCGTTGTCGAAGGTGTTCTTGATCTCATTACGTGTTTCTGTTACTGTCTGGTTCTTATCTACCTTCTTGGATGCAGCCAGCTGCTCTTCAAGAAGCTCACGCGAGTTGATCATGGTCATGAAATCCTGGGAATCCATGTTTGGATCAAGGATGCTCTGCTTGATGATGTCCAGTGTTGGCGGGTAGTAAACCTTACCTTTCTTCTGGAGTCCAGCTTCTACATATTTAACGCCGTATACTTTTGTTGACTGGTAGGTTGCCATATCGGTCTTCATAGACTCGTATCTGTAGAAATCATGCTCGACAACAATAAGCTTTACTGTGTTTCCGGTAATACCTAGAACTTTCTTATGGGACATGGCGATATAATCCTGCCCAAGAGGGAAGGAAATACGCACATCAACGTAATCACCTTCTTCCAGTCCTACCGGGATTTCGTCCATTACGACATCAAGCTCTCTCATATTTTTGGAAACCTTGTAATCGCTGATCATGTCTGAGGTAATGTAAGAACCTGCTTTCAGGCCGATCTTGTAAATCTTGTCCGTGAGGTCACCCTCCGCTGTGATTGCATTTTCTGGAATGGAATCACTTGGAAGCAGAACCGTTGTAACGGAATCCAGTTCTACGGTGCTTCCTGATTTCACATCTTTGGATGTGACATATACTTCCTGCATATTGTTCTGCAGTTCCTCTACCTGCTGGTTCAATGCATCAATCTGTGCTTGCTGCTTTTTTGCTTTGTTTCTGAAAACAAAAAACGTAAGTCCAAGGGCAATCACAAGGATGCCGATGATTACATACGGAATCCAGCGTTTAAAATTACTTTCATACATCTTTTAAATCCTCCATTTTTATTATTTTTCTGTATCTTCTACAACCTCTGTCCCGGAAGAACTTTCTGTTGTGTCAGAGCTTTTGATTATTTCTGGACTGGCAGCTTCCGCTGATTCTGTTTCCTCGGTCGAAGATCTTTCTTCAGCAAAGGAAATTTCATTGATCAGATCCCAGTTGATATCCAGCTTGTAATCGAAATCCGGGTAATACTTTTTAGTCAGCTTCTCCCACAGTTTCTGCATCTCTTCGGAAGAAAGCTGGGTGTTTGACTCTGTGCCTGATTCCGTGGTAGACTCTGCACTTTCGGAGGAACTGTTTTTTGTGGATGCTTCCGTAAGCCCGTTTGCATTTACCCCAGTCAGGTTGTAATAAACTTTCTGTGCAAGGTAATTCTCTTTGTAAACCCTCTTAATATCAGAAAGCTTTACAATGTCTGTGGAAATTCCGGCTTTAGTAAGAGTCTTGTAGTAATCCTTCGCAGTGGAATTCATGACTTTCTTCTCTTCATCCGTCATTTTGATTTCCCGTTTTTCTCCTTCTTTTAAAAGAGCCCATACGAAACGAATCTGTTCGAATGTGCTTTCTTTTGCAACATTTTCAAACGTGTCCTCATTGCCATTTGCATCTGTGGTTTCCTGCGTCCAGATTGAGTTTCCATACTGTGCTTCATAGCCGTTTTTTACATCAATGGAATAAACCATGAACTCGGCCATGCTAACGCTTTCTCCGTTAATCCGTCCTGCCTCATCCGAGTCAAATGATGTACGCTCAGCTACGTCCTTGATGTTTTTCCATTCGTGGACGCCAAATGCGGTACCGCCAATTACAAGCACTCCTGCGAGTACGAGGAAAACGTTTCTTACGACCTTCCCACCATTTCCTTTTACAGTGTTCTTTTTCTTCTTTTGATTTCTCCCCGAATTTTCTGGTTTTTTCTTAATCTTGAATGCCATGTTTTCTCCTTAATCATCAATGTCTAAATCTGCAGCAATATAGATACAACCGATTTCGTTGCCATCTATGTCATTTAGCAGGTATTTTTTGAAATACTCGTTATCCGGAATTTTAATTCCGTCTTTTGCGGTATAGGGGTTATTTTTCTTTCGTGTAACAAGCGTTTTCTTTTTTCCAGTATCTCCAATGATTACCGTCTCTTTCTGTGTTTTCTTCTGGTATCCATTGATCGCACAGAAATCCGGATTAAAATCCCTGGATATGGCGGAATCGGCAAGGACAGTACCATAATTAATTCCCCAGAGAGGTTCCCCGTTGTCCCCCTTCAGATAGGTGTATTCCCCGCCTTTTGTCGTATAAATAACTTTGTAATCATCATTTTCGTAAAACCCTTTACTGAATGCTTTTACTTCAGAAACAACAAACGAATAAGGTTTTTTCTTATTCCATGTCAGAAGTTCTTTTTTTACATCTGCACCGGAAATACCGTCATTTACTGCCTCTGTAGAAACTGCAATAGTGTCATCTGTTGGTGACCTTCCTTTTCTGATCAGTGTGAATGTTATGAAGACCAGACAGAGAACAATCACAGTCAGAATTATTCTGTTTTTCTTTGCCCATGGGAGAAATTTTATTTTTACCCACAGCTTGATTCTGTCTTTGATACCCATCTTTTTTTCCTTTCGTTTTCCTCATCATTAGTATGGGATACTGTTTTTACAGCCTTATTTTTCTGTGTGTGAAATCAGATAGCGGGTATTTGCATGGTTAGAAAAAATGGAAATTTTTTGAAAAATTTTGTGTTTCTCTTTGACGAAGTTACAAATGGCGCAATATACATATTGAAAGGGTTACAACAACCCAATTAAGAAGAAAGAGGTGTTTTATATGAGAAAGTATCACAGCGTATATCCAAAATTAAAAGAAATGATGAAAACAATCCGTACAAATAATCTCCCGGTTTATGTCTGCAACATCGAAACAACCGGCCTTGATCCGATAAAGGATAAAATCATCCAGATTGGTGCAACAAAGTGTTCTTTTGACGGGACGGTTCTTATTCCGGAAGATAACCTGAATGTATATATTAACCCGGAGATTTCCATTTCCGAGTTTACGGAAAACTTTACCGGCCGAACTAATGAATTTTACGCTTCCCAACCAACGCTTGAAGAAGTAATGCCGTCGGTTCGTGATTTTATGGGAAATAATCCGGTTATCATTGGGTGGACAGCTTCCGGATTTACCTCAAAGTTTTTAATGCAGGCAGGATTTATGACAGGCTTTATGGTTTACCCGAAGATGAATATTGATCTTGTGGACATCGCAAGAAGTACCATCCCGGTAGAGCGCTCCGGAATGAATTACAAGTTTGCAACGATCAGCAACATCTGCAAGGTTCCGGTATCAACTTCGGCAGACCGCCCGGTAAGCTCACACGACGCAGCTGATGATGTATTTGCTTACATCGACATCTTCAATAAGTTGTATCCATCCTGCATCACAGGAAACGATACAGCAAAAATAATAAAGTCTTCTTACTGGGAAAAATCCAATTTCTGCAGAAGCATTTATTTCGAAACAGATCACGGTTCGGTGCACATAGATGCAAACACGGATTTCTTTGTTGAAGATACTCCAGGATTTTTTGATACCGTCGATATGGACGCTCTTTCGCAGACGATCCTTACAACATGCAAAGCAGAGCAGATCAGCGATGTCGTAAAACTTTACTATACAAACTGGAAGAAAAATCAAAAAAAATCAGAAAAGGTGGGTTAAGAAAATGGCAAATGTGCCTAAGAAGAACAAACAAGTGATTGTGGATCAGACATGTTCTGCAGTGTTTACATTCAATGATGGGAAATTTTTTTCTGATCACGATGCAAGGCTTGTGGAAGTAAGTACGCAGGGAGCATTGATTATTTCCAAACACGACATTGACGTGAACGCCCTACACCACATCGAATCCGTGGTAAATGGCGGACAGGGACAGATGATCCCGCTCGCCGGTGAGGTGAACTGTTCGAAACGGTTAAATGGCAAAACGTGCTACTTTTTAAAATTTCACGGATATAATTCCCAGGCACAGCGGTACATCAATATTCATTCCGCAAAAAGCACCGGGCGCAGGAAAATTCCATCTTCCAAAGGAGAAAAAAGATGAATGATCTGGATATTTTAATGAAAACAAAAGAAATCCTTGGGGACTACGCTCTTCTCTGTCAGAATACGAATATCAGCATTCCAGATTTTATAGCCACAAGGCGGGAAGCTATTTACGAGCTGCAGATACCCGGATGCAGGGGTAATGATGATATATCTTGTCACATTACTTCCATGCCGGAAACACAGTGGTCTCATCCATTTGCCGGAACCGTTGAACAGCCCCCGATGAAACCAAAACAGCAGGATTTCGATCATTTTGCACATCCTTCACAAACTGCTTCTTCCGCGGAAGAATACAGACGTGATACGGCAGATGGTCATACAACTGACATGTCGGTCACAATCACAAAAGGTCATCCTGCAGAGGAGTTCGTACAGCCCGCCGGAGATAGTCAAAAAAGTACATCAGAAGATCCATTTTTTGCAATGATAAAAAAGATTAAGGATTAAGATACAGGAGGAAATACTTATGGAACGTTTTATTGCCGTGGATGCCGGGAAAGGCTCAACAAAGGTTGCATATTACACACAGAATTACAAGACTGCCAAAGCGGTTTTATTCCGGACGAAAGTCAGCGAGGGGGATTTAAGGGATGACGCACTGGAACAGGGAACCGTCCTGATGGAATACAATGGAGTTACCTATAAGATTGGCAACGGCGCAACCCGCGAAGCTACACAGGAAACCTCAAAGCAGGACGAAATCCATCGTTTATGCGCAATCGCCGCGGTAGCCTTATGCTGTTCTTCCAAGGAAAAAGATACCGTCCACGCAGCGATTGGAATGCCAGTGAATGAATGGGAAAATGTCGGGAAACGTATGGATTTTAAGGATTACATTTTTCCAAATGGAGAAATCCATGTCCGTATGAAAGTGGCGCCGGATGCCCCTATCCTTGACAAAGTGTTTACGATTGATTCCACGCACGTTTATCCGGAAACCCAGGGTGCTCTCTTTATTGGAGATGATATCAGTCTTGAAAAAGTCGGTGTCATCGATCTGGGACACAAGAATAATAACTGTACGATCTGGGAACAGGCGGAGCTTTTACATAAATACAGCGTCACCGGCAATCTCGGGGGAGGAAAACTTTCCGCTAATATTGCAAGGGTACTTACAAAAGAATTTACGTTCTGTGATGAAGATACAGTCATGCATCTGCTCGCTGGATCAAAGGATCAGCGTTATCTGCATACAAACAGTAACAATGAAGCGATTAAAAAAAGAAGTAAAGAGATTATTGAGGATGAACTTCTGAAACATGTCAAAGATATCCGGCGCGAATGTGATCTTGCAGAATGGCCGGTTGACTACATGGAATTATATTTCATCGGTGGCACTTCTCTTCTGCTTGCTGATCAGATCATGGAAGTATTCGGGAAAGGAATTTATATCCCGCATCGCCCGGAATTTGCGAACTGTCTTGGTTTTTTACGTGTTATGTGTGGAAAGCTTCTTGGAATCAAAATTGGTATGCCTGAATACATTAAAAACATCGTTGACCATTCGGCAGACGAAAAAAAAGAGAAAAAATAAGAAGGCGGGCCGCAGATTTTTTAAAAGTCTGCGGCTTTTTCAATCACAAATTTTTTTTCATTTCATATTAAAGGTGTCATAACAAATTATAAAAACGAAAGGAGAAAACAATTATGGCAAAAACAATTTTAAACGGAGCAGTAATCAGAGACAAGATGACAAAGGAGGTACTTACCTGTGTCGGAAACGGAATCGCAGAGAATAAAGATGGTGCTCAGGTAACACTTAAGGACGATGTATTTTACACAGTCCTTAAGGAAGGCAACGACACTGATGTTCCAGAGGGATACAGTATCGTAAACGGGGTTTTACTCAAGGATGGTGTAGCTGCAACCCAGCAGGGAGCACTCGTTCTTAGGGACATCCTTAAGGCAGTACCGGGACACCTTCTCGTGTCTGCACAGCCTCTGCATAAAGGAGATGGAAAGATGGATATCTTCTCTTATACTCCTGCTTCTGATGAATTTAAGAAGCTTGCAGGAGATGTTGCAGAAAAAGAGACTGTCATCACAGACGTGGCAGACGATTTGTTCATTTTCCAGACCATCCGTACTTCAAAAATTACGGTAGAAAAGGAAGATGAAAACGAGCCGGATGTTTATACCGGAGTTGATGGTGCCCGCATGAATTTATATTCAGCAACCAAGAATGAAATCGTTAGTTATACAGACACTTTCTTAAAAGGATCTACACTTCTTGCGGATCCAACTCCAACTCTTGTATGCGTTAGTCCTGTGTCGGGGGAGGATTTTTCTCGTGTTACAGTTGTCTTTACATCACACAGAGAATTATCTTCTATTGATGATGAAGATTATACACACATCATCAAAGAGTCAGAAGACGTTGGAATTAAAGGATTTTCAATAATTATTGAATTGGAATCAAATACAGATCCGTATTTCAAGGCCAATCCTTCTTTTAATTGCCATGTTTCTCATGAATTCTCATTACATGGTGTAAAAGACATCGATTCCATTACGGAAACAGACAACGGCTCTCTTTTGGTCAAAGGTGGAAATGTTATTTATTACACTAATGACAATAATGGGCGCCGGAAAGTGATTAATGCCCCGGAAGTTGCTGAGACAGCAGGTTTTGATTATCTGCTGGATTGTGAGGTCAAGAATAACTGCCTTACATTTACACTCGGCAACAAAGAATATGAGACATGCGTCATTAAGTCTGAAAAGACCGATGACCGTGGACCTGTAGTAACCGTGACAAAATAGGGGAAAACACTGTGGAGGAATCCACAGTGTTTTTTTATGAGCGGTATTTCTTTAGTCGTCAAAAGTTTTGGACTAAACTTACTCTCGTAGTCAGATCCACAAATTTCTTCAGATTTTTTGAACCAGTCAACCTGCATGGTTAACTGACCAACCTTTTTTGCATACTCCGCTTTTTCCTTGCGTTCTTCGGCAGGCTTTTCCTTGAGGTTATCCTCACGCTTGTCATCAAAACATCTCCAAAATCCTCACTTAACCAAAATCCATTCCTTTTTCGCAGCTCTTTTACATTTTCCGTAAACAATACGTTTTTTTCTTCACATACTTTTGCAAAAATTGCGTTGTATTTTTCTATATTTGCAAATCTATCGGAGATTATTTTGCAATTTCCAAGTTCGCTACCAATCCATCGTCTTCCTAACATTTCAGCTACAACATATGTTGTCCCGCTACCTCCAAAAGGATCAAATACAATATCTCCTTGCTTAGTAGACATAGATATAATTCTATCTAACATTTTTATTGATAATTCATTATATTCACGATTCTTTTGACTCTTATGCCTTACAGGATAAATATCAGTCCATACATCAGAAACATTTACCCCTTTAGGATTCATCTTATTTTTATATCCTCCATAATCTTTTATCTCTCCTCCACAATGTCTACATGTCATCAATGGAATTCTTTGGTTATTAAATGTATTAGGTTTCTCCCCTTTTACATAATATAATAATCCGTAATGTGCCGGATAAAGTCTTCCACTAATTGGAAGACTAAATTTCATATCCACTGCAATCCAACTTCTGAGTGTCATCCGTTTATTTAAGAACTCAGAGAAAACAATAGTCCATTTGGGTATGTTATAAATAAACAATGATCCTCCCGGCTTTAGTATTCTAATGCACTCTTCTATCCATTTATAACACCACTCAATATACTGGGTAGTAGAAAGACTGTCATTTATGCCCTCGTCATACACTTTTTTAAGATTAAACGGTGGATCTGCAAATACTGTATCAACCGATTCATCTTCTATAGTTGCTAACACTTTTAAGCAATCAGCGTTATACAGTTTTCCCAAACTTGTTTCAAAGAATGTATCCATCCTAACGTCTTCCGTTTCATTTGTAGAATTCTTCACTTCAAGCAACTTTGATATCTCATGGATATTATCAAAAAAATCTGATTTATACTCTTCAGGTACAATTCCCATCGCTAAATACACTTCCAATTTTGACATTCCTGTATATTCAACAACAGCACTCATTAATTTTTTTGATTGGCTTATTGCACAACTATCTTTATAAAAAACGATATCTGATTTTTTCACTTTGCGTTTTCTAAAAAAATCATACATTTCCTTCTCTGTATGACCATATTCCTGTCTTTTATAATCAATCAAATCAAATAAAGAATAAAATTTCATAAACATCTCCTGTCAAAAGTAACTCATAGTCTGTAGACTAAAATCAATTAATAATATGATAGGCTTCATAAACAACAGCACTAAGAACTGCAATGGAGTTGTTCCTGTCAAAGAAGGATGCTACCTTTTTTTTATAACATATGTCTTAATCTTTGTCGTAGCCGATGGATGACTGACAAATAGGGCATTCGGATTCATCGTGATCTTTCCCCATAAAAGTAACATCAACCTTCCACTGCGCACTGCAATTATAACATACAAGTTTTTTGTATTCTCTTTTTACACCATCTTCAAATTTTCTCCGGATCGGTTCTGTGACAGTATACAGACGAGTATAAAGATCTGTAGTAATATCCTTTGATAATTCAAGATATTTCAGGATAACTGACTCGCTGTAATCATTTGTCTCTAGTGAATTACGCACTATTCTCTCAATCGGTTTCCATATGGATGATTTCAGGGAAATAATATATTTTAAGAGCTCCGTGTACTCTTTGCGGATTTCTGAAAGAAGCATCTGATTATATCTTTCATCTTCCTCTGTTAATCCATATGCATTTCTTTTCTTCTTTGGAGTTTTCTTTGTGGCTGGTTTCTCTTTGTCTGCTTCCGGTTGCTGTTTTTTTACCCGTGCTACTTTTTCGTCTTTTGCCGGCTCTTTAACCGTATCTGTTTCTTCCGCAGACTCTTTCTCGGGTTCCTTATCATCCGGTGTGTCATGTGCATCCGTCCTGAAGTCATCTTTTTCTGCATTTTCTTCAGCCGGAACTGGATTATCCTTGTCCGTCAGTTTCTGTTCCTTATCTTCATCCGTTGCACTCTGATCCCGTTCCTGCGGTGCAGGTTCTTCGCATGGCTCTTCAGTGGTTGTCTCAACAGGCTCATTAACCGTTACTGTATGCTGTTCTTCTTTTTCAGCAGTTTCAGGCTTTCTTTCCAAATTTAGGGAAGGATCATCTGTTTTCTCTTCTTTCCCCTCTTCTACCCATTTGAAATCGTCAGCATGGATGATATCATCGTCATACTGGGAATAATGGCAGAGTATCGTATTATTTGTAGCCGTTCCGATATCATACCCAAGTACATCCGGATATTTCTCCATGACAATATCAAAAATTCCTTCCTCACACGGCATATCACTCGCTTTAAGAAACTGTTCGCGGAATGAATATGCCTCGCACCCGGTTACGTCATAATGGTTTGCTCGCTGTACATTTCCACTGGTAAAGAACAACAGGCAACCATTCTCTGAAAGTTTTTTGTATAACGGAATGTTCGCATCTACCCATTCCCCAGCGGCATATACTCCCCTGTTTTCAGAATACGGTTTAAAAAGGAGTACTTTATCTGATTCATAGAGTCCGTTGTCATAAAACAGTCGGGCTTCCATATTAATACAGTATGCGCAGTCTTTTTCGCTTCCTTCAAGCTGGATATACGGATGAAGACCTTTTCCGAGGCGCCGGATAAAAGCTTTATTAAACACCGCAAGTGGCTTTGAAAAATTTCCACACCAGTTTTCTTCTAACATATCAAACACAATCCTTTCTTTCTCTTATATACTTATTAATATGCCATGGTGTTTTAACAGCGAAAAAGAGAGAATACCCTGTAAAAAGATACTCTCTCTTCTGCAATGTGGTGCTACTGGACGTCAGATTTTTGGGGTTCTTAATTGAGTTCATCCCGCAGCTGTTCAAAAATAGCACCTTCTATATCTTCCGGTGTCTGCTCATCTGCAAATTCGATACGGAATTTTTTATTCAAAAGAGAAACAAGCGGAGTAATCTTATCATTCTTCAACGGACGCTGCAGATGCATCGGGGTGAGGATACACGATTCATACTCAGTCCCCTCGCCGGTCTCATCTGCAACAAATACCGCAAGCGGACGACGCTCGGCAATGCACTGCTCTCTTAATTCTTCTATTAATTGGTTAATTCTGTTACTCATTTTCTTCCTCCCTTTTCTTTAATGAGCCAAATTGTTCATCTGTGCCAGTAATTCACTCGCGTCACCGTCTGGATCGTCGAAAAATGAAAATGGAATATCTGTGTCCGCTTCTGACGGTCTTTCTTTGCGGAACGGGATTTCAGCCGGAGCGTCATTTTTTGACGTTTCATCGATTCCATCATCGAAAAAGCTGAATTTTTGCTTATCTTCCGTCTTTTCTTCCGGATGATAAGCTTCGCGTTTCTTCGGGGTTCCGGATGTATGGCCGGAATCTGCCTTTCGTCCTTTTTCATCCATTATATCTTCTTTTTGGGTATTTGTCCCCACATTTTTCTCATGAGATGAAAATTTTTTTCCCCCGTTCTCTAAGCCGTTCATCTGGTGACGGTTTTTTGCCGGATTTGGTGTATTCTGATTGCCGTTTTTTGTCTCCTGCGTTCTGTTCTGTTGCCACTGTTCTTCCCGTTTCGTATCGGATGCGAGAGCGCGGTTTCTGTCAGAATTTTGATGATCCTGCATCTTTTTCTGATTTTCCTTCTGTTTCCGGTATTCAATTTCTTTCTGATGCTGTTGCACGGCGTGATGACCCTGTTGTATTTCTGGGGCACCGGACTGTCCATTCCTGCTGTCGTGCTGATTGTGCGCCGGCTTTCCTGACGGGGGTATACTCTTTTCTTTCCAGTTATCCTTTTTTGCGGATACCCCGGCAGAGTTATCACATCCGGATTTTCCAAAGTCTTTCCTGCTTTTGTCGTATTCTTTCTTATTTCCTGCTGCCTCTTCAGGGGCTTCCAGATAATCTTCCTCAGCATTAAAGATTAAGTCTTTTCTATCCTTATAGGCCTCAAGCGGTTCGTTGTTTAGATATTTCCGAAAAAGGGCTTTCAGAAAAGCGCCCCTATATCCTTCTCTTATTGTTTTAAGTGCCGAGATTGCATCCGCATCCTGTTCCACGGTTAAATAGATATGCATCTGTACAATTTTCGGGACATATCCTTTCCGGATATCTTCATCCCCTGGATGATTGATGCGGTAATCCTTGCCCTCAGCATATGCTTTTAAAGCATTTTTCATATGTCTCTGGAATTTAAAATCTTTTGTCCGGTAAAGACCGACAAGATCCATATCATGTTGCCGGTACAGTCTTACAGTGATCTGCATTGGTGTATCTTTTTTTTGGTTTGGCATCAGTTTCCTCCTTCCCTGCGTTATAAAATGGACGGATATTTAAAATCCTTCAAACAAAATGCTGTCTGCCAGAACCTGTAGGATTTCCGGTTTTAATTCATGGCTCTGGCACATAAAACCGTACACTTCATAAAGATTTCTTCCCTCGTGATAAACTCTCGGTTCTGTCATGGCGCAGAACATATCTGCAACCGTTATAATCTCTTCTTGAACTGTCTTCTCGGAAGTCCCATACGGGTATCCTTTTCCGGTTATCTTTTCGTGGTGCTTTAGAACCATCTGACAGATCTCTTCGTCTTTATACGCATTCTTCAAAATAGCATAGCCGGCTGTGGGATGTTTTTTTATGATAGAAAATTCATCCACTGATAAAGGCTCTTTTTTATAAAGGATATCTTTAGAAATTCTGGTTTTCCCGATATCGTGTAAAAGTCCCGCGATGCAGATTTTGTGAATTGCAGTTTCGCTACATTCCCTGGTTATTGCCATCTGCGTTGCAAGCTTGCACACCTCGATAGAGTGGATATACAACTTTTCATCAATTATCATCTTTGTAAATGTTTCCCTAATTGGAAGTTTTCCCCAGATATCGTCAAACGCAGACACGAGATATTTCTCCACCAGTAATACGTCTTTAAACCTCATAATGTAAAATACCTCTTATTGCCTAGTTATTCTGGAGCTGTGCCATATAATAACCTCTGGCATTTGAATAGATTCCCAGAAGACCGGAACCATAATTCCCTTCCAATACCTGCAGATTCTTAAGGAACTTTGTCCGCTCGCAAAAATAATCGTACCATGCCGCGCCTGTTCCTCCGGACATAATCAGAAACTGCGCACTTGCAAGATCATTCTTGATATAATCAAACGCTTCTTCCCTTACCATTTCATTCGCCTGCTCAATGTATTTATTGACCGGATACTCATTCGTTTTTAGTGCAATACGGTCAATTTTCTGGAACATGCCTGTTTCTAGGCAGTTTTGCATAGCCGGGATGGAAATACTCACGTTAAAATCCTTTTCAATCATGTCCCTTGCTTCACTAAATACCCGTTTCATTCCAAGCTGTGGCTCCGTGTCGGAAACACTCTGACGGCCACGATTCTTGATAATAAATTTATCGAGGGTTCCAAAACCGCCGTCAAAAATGATGATATTGGATTTCATAAACTGCCCAAGTCTTTGCGTTGGCTTTCCGTCTGGTCCAAACACAACCGAATAATAGGTTCCCATTGGCTGGCGCATGACATCCACATTGTCATGGCGGAGAGTATAGTGAAATCTCCGGCTTTCGTTGCCGATTGTAAGCTTGTAAATATGTTCTCCTTCAAGAACTGAACGGATCAGCGGTTCATCCTCGCGCAAATATGCAGGCGGAAGCCCTGTCTGGATTACGACATCCGTCCCATCCGTTTTGGTATCCCACAGTGCCATTCCGATAGAAGTATGTACAAGAACCAGATACTCGGCACTCAGGTAGTGGTTTCTGTCTAACATCGCGGATTCATCGACCACGCTTCCGGACTCAAGGGATTCAATCGCGGCTTTCCCAACGAAGTATTTCTTTTTCGTCTTAAGGTTTTCGTACACGATATCTCCATCGTGCAGGGAACCAAATAAATCTTCTGTAATCGGAGCAGAAAAATTCGGAATACAGAAATATCCGTTCTCATAGAATCCTTTCGCCCCTGAATATCCAAGGTCGAGACCGATGATATGTTTCCCTTCTTTCTTCGGGTTATCAGCCTTTTTCCATTCTGCTCTTGTCGCAAAACTTTTAGTCTCCATAAAATTCCCCTTTCTTTGGGTGTATTTTGTTTCTATTTCTTTTTTTTGAATTTGATACCACCTTACTGGTACTATCAATAATATGAAACAGCGTTTTTGCAGCCATAAAAAAAACAGGCACCTTTACGGCACCCGTTTTTTTCATTTCTGTTGACCACTCTGTTTCTCCTTGCCTCGAAGGAGTCTTACGTACCCGTTTGCAAGTGGAATCATGTCTTTCGTTGAACTGCAGACACTTTTAAAGGCGATCATCAATTTATCGCCGGCAACCTCTTCCGGTGTTTTCCCACACATATTGATGAGAACTAATCTCTGCTCGTCATCCGTAAGATACGGATGGATTGCAACCGCAATCTCAACAGGACCAATTTCAGCGATTCGTTTATTGCTTTTTACAATCTCCAGCAGTTCTTCATAACTATACTTTGCATTTTGTCCCGTAGGCGGAACAGCTGCTTCATCCGCTACTTTCTCCTGTGTTCCGGCATCTGCATTTTCTTCCTTTCTTTCCTCCTGTTCCTGCGCAACAGTCTTTTGAGCATCCGGTTTTCTTTCCGGTACAGAAGTTTCTTCCTGTTTGACAGGATTTAACCCGGTTAAATCTTTGATCCCGGCGCCCATCAGCTTCATAATCATTGCTGTTGTTTCTTCCGTTGGGTTATCAATCACCAGAGTCAGCCGGTTTTCCTCCTGATATAAGCTATATTTTGTATTTGTCATGGTTTCTTTCTCCTTTCGGTAATGTTTTTGTTTACATTACCAATATGAAATAAAATTCTGTGGACTACACTTTAAAACCCTGACCGGTACTCAAAGTTCTGCTTCTCGGACTCTTCACGGATAACATCTGCCTGGATATCCGCAATGTCGTCTTCTGTTGCGGAAATCTGCTCGAAATTCATGGTATCATTTGCAAACAGGAGATGGAGACCACATTTGTCATCATCTTCCAGTGTCCGGTAATAATCAATTGGATCACTGAATGTTCCAACTCCAAGTCCGCCGAGGCTGTATGGGAAAAATGAAATCTTAAAGATCGGGATTGCTTCTGGGGTATATCCTTCTTTTTCCATTGTCTTTGTCCGCTCATTCATTACCATTTCCCTGTATTTGTCCAAAGCGATAACAAGATCTGTAAGATAGGCATCATTTTTTGAGTCAAAAATCATGGAAACTGTCCACACATCGTCTGTCAAAGCATAAATCTCCACCTTGCAGAACTCTGGCTGAACCTGCGCAATCAGTTCCTCATCATCTTCAGTAATGTTCTCGTAGCCTTTCTGCAGCAGCCCGTGGATTCTTTCGACCGTGGCGATGATGCAGTCTGCCGCATAGCCATCCTCGTTATGCAGAAGAATCTGCTTGAAGATATCTTCCGCAGTCAGGTTCGGAATTTCAATTTTTCCGTCTTCCTTCTTTTGTGGTGCAGGAATGTTGATTTCGTCGAAATCGTGCTTATTATAAAGTGTTTCTTTCTCTGTCACTCCCATTATTTTCCTTCCTTTCTTATCTTTAATCCTTTTATAATCAATATGAAACAGCTTTTTGACAACCAAATGTATGCAAAAGAAAAAAGCCATGCAGGAATGATCTACATGGCTCCTCCGCTATTTAATGATAAGATTTTTTCTTACAATCTCATTGATCTGTTTTTTCACAAATTTCTGGCGTTCACGTTCTTCTTCGCTGAGTTCATTCGCTACATCCATCTTCCGCTCCACATTCAGATAATAGTTCATGAAGAGCATGTACTTATCCGGTTCCCGGCGCATGGTGTCAAGATCCTCGTCTGATGGAATATAAGACTGCAGAATGTCCTCTAAATTCTGCATTTTCTCGGTAAAATCAAGAAAATCATCTACTTTAATATCCAACACTGTCATATTCCTCCGTTCTTTTTCTTAAGTAGTATTAAGAAAAATATGGGGGATCTCTTGTCTGTAAAATCAAAGAAATAAAAATCAAACTACGCAATCAGGGAATACGCAATTTTCTTCCCTTTCTCTGTAATAATACGCCCTCTTGACGTCTTTTCAACGTAATGGTTCATCAAAAGGTATGGTTCGTGGACATTTTCGATGGTCCCTTCATCTTCTCCAAGAACGTGTGATAGCGTAAGAAGTCCTACCGGTTTTTCTGCTTCCGCAAGGGTATTGAGTATGCGGATGTCAATATCAGTCAGTCCTTTGTCATGGATGCCGTACAGTTCCATGGCAGACGTTACGATTTCTGCTGTTACGTCTTCGATGGAGTTGGCTGTCACATAGTCACGGATCAGCTTGATATTACTGTTCATCACGCGGGGTGTACCCCTTGACACCTCTGCAATCTTATAAATCTCTTCATCTTTTATGGAAACTCCAAGCTTTCCTGCCGTGATCTTCCCGATATGGGCGAGCTCATCAGCACTGTAGTATTCCATCTTGCATGTCAGTCCAAAACGGTCACGCAGTGGGGCAGACAGCATCCCGGCTCTCGTTGTCGCTCCAATAATTGTGATAGGCGGCAGGTCAATTGTAAGTGATTTGCATTGTTCACCCTGTCCGATCACGACATTGATCTTGCTGTCCTCCATGGCACTGTACAGGCTTTCTTCCACCTTCTTATCCAGCCGGTGGATTTCATCAATGAACAGGACGTCCCCAGGCTGGAGGCTGTTTAAAATCGCTGCCATTTCTCCGGGATGCTCAATCATCGGTCCGGTCACTTCCTTGAGGTTGCTTTTCCGGGCATTCGCAACAATATGTGCCATTGTCGTTTTCCCAAGCCCTGGAGGCCCGTAAAACAGGATATGCTCTACCGGTGCACTCCGGATAATAGCAGATTTTACAGCTGTAAGCACTTGTTCTTTTACTTTTTCCTGCCCTATATACCCATTAAAGTCTTCTGGGCGGATATTGACGGATGCAGCGGGCGCTTCATTCTCTTTTTTCATTTCTCCTGTGTTTTCAGATATCGTTGTTTTTATCGTTCTTTTTCCCATAATATTCTCTTTTCTTTGCAGGTAAGTATTGTCTCATGCTTTATATATTGAGTCTTTTTGCAAATCGTCAAAAGAATTTGCGGATTTTTTATATTTTTTTAAAACCGGCCGGCGGCTGGCATATCGCACTGCTGTAAAACGTACCGGTCTGTTTCCGGCAGGATATGGTCAATAATGTTTGCCGCGTGACGGTCAATCACTTTCTCAAGAAGAGTGCGGACGGTTCTTGCATTTCCGAAATCTTTTGCATGCATTTCTTTTTCAATTCTTTCACGAAATACGGTGTCCATATCAGCACTGACAACAAAGCCCTTCTCATTCGCAGAAATACGGAAGATTTCGCTTAAGTCATTGATTGTATAATTTCCGAACCACAAGTCATATTTTATCCGGCTCCTAAGTCCAGGGTTAGTGTCAAGGAACTGCCGCATCTCCCTGTCATATCCCGCAAAAATCACAATCAGATCTTCCCTTCGGTCTTCCATCTCCTTTACAATCGTGGCAATCACTTCCTGTCTGTCTGCGCTGTTTACAAGGGAATAAGCTTCATCAATAAACAGGACACCGCCTAACGCACGCTGAATCAACATTCTTGTCTTTTTTGTACTTTCTCCCGGTGCCATACCGCGAAAGAAGTTGCCGTCCACTTCAACACACTGGTTCTTCTTGATATAGCGGTACTGATACAAAAATCCTGTCATGATTCTCGCACAGGTCGTTTTTCCGGTTCCCGGAGGTCCAAAGAAACACATATGCATGGACGAATGCGGGATGGTCTGTCCTTTTTTCAGCTTCTTTCCCGTCTTTTCATATTCCTGTAATTCGTACTGCATTCTTGCTGCCATCTCACGCATCTGATTTTTGATCTTTGGAAGTCCGACCAGATGATCCATTGCCGCAACGGGATCTTCTTCTCCTTTATGTGTAATCTTCTTTACGGTCGGGGAATCAAGGATTCTTTCTGCATCAAGCATTTTCTGCTCTTCAATTTTTACTCGTTCCTGTGCAGACAGATCGGAAAACTTCCCTCTCTTCCGACTTACGCCGTTTTCATCATATTCATATTCTTCACGCAGCTGTTTCCTTTTGGCATCCAGGGGCTTGTAGGAGACAATTCCAAACAGGATAAGGATAAGCCCAGCAATCCCCTGTATACAGTCGTCCGGCGCGGCAGAACCATTCGACAATGCATTGAGCTGAGCGATACCTCCTTCTAACAGCATGATGATGCCAATGCCAATAGACAGGATACCTGCAACAGACAATCCTATAACACTGTAATATTTTGTACCTTTCAATGTTACTAATCCCTCTCTTTCTTCGTGATCTCTTCATCTTTAATATGCAATGCTCTTTACAAAGACAAAAAAAGAGCCACCCAATTGGGTAACTCTTGTCTTGCGTCTGTTTAAAATTTCTTCTTTGCAGTCTCGTAAGCCGCCTGCAGCTGTTTGAAGGAAACATCGTTTCCAGTCTGGCTGTCTGGGTGGAAAACTTTTGCAAGTGCTTTGTACCTCTTTTCGACCTCTTCCATCGTTGTACATCCGGCAAAGTAGCTGTCTGTATCCTGTGCACTTCCAGAACTCTGCTGTTGCTGCTGTTGTTGGTACTGATTATTCTGCTGCTGGCTTCCGTTGTTATAGTTGTTATACTGGTTACTGGTTTGACTCTGATGCCCAGTCTGTCTCTGGTACCGGTATTCATCGTGGTAAGCATCATTCCTTTCATAAAATTCCTGATACACATGGCCATGCATACCGGCTCTTGCTTCATTCTCCCAGGCAGTTCTGTCCTCGTAAGCATTCCTGTCATCTGCATCATACATGTCAACATCCAGCTCTTCGATTGCCTGGATATACATCTCCATATAGGTAACAATGTCTTCCAGATTGTTATACAGATCAAGGTCGATGTTTCTTAACTGGATGCTGCGGTCTATCTGGTCCCGGAATACAGTGGCATCAAGCACGCAGTTGTTAAAATCCTTTTCAATCTGGTTTAATTTATCCAAAGCAGCCGGATCATTCATAATGGCGATCAGCTGATGCTTGTCTGCAATCAGCTTGATATACTTGCCATTCAGTTCATTAACCCGGTCAAGCAGTTCCTGCGATGCATCCATATACTGGAAGATCGTCCTAATTGATTCTGCCTTTGGAGCCTTCTGCTCTGACGCCTTCTGTCTTGATTTCCGTCCGGCTGCACTGCTTATCTGTGCCAGTACCCAGCCTACTGCTATGATTGAAATAATTAAAATCAATGCATCTTTATCCATAATTCATTCTCCTTTGCGCTTCCCCTGTTGTCCATTATACAACTTATTTCAAAATTCCCAAAATGTTTTTGTGTCTAACTGTTCTTTCTACTTTGTATATTGCGCCGTTTGGGAAATCGTCAAAACGAATCTGAAAAGTTTTTAAACATTTTTCCATTGGTACGGAAGCGTACCCCTGTAAGTAAAAAGATGGGAGCCTGTAAGTGCAAACACCCATCTGAAAATCATATTTAACGGTCGCCAAAATCCATGTCGAAATCAAAGGCTTCATCGAAAGGAACTTCTTCCCTATTATCATCTTCTTTTTCCCTTGTATCCCTGTCGTTATCCGGTTCTGCTGTCTCCTTTCCACCCTGTTCAACAGTTTCGGCTCTGTTGCCGAAATCTTTTATCTCACTGACTGCTTTTTCATCAAAATGCATCTCAAGCTTGTCTCCGGACAGAATATTTTCCTGTACGGATTCGCAGAATTCCGCAAGGACTGTCTGGCTCTCTTTCGCAAAAATCACCTTTCCGTCCGTGTCAATATCTTTTAAGGCAATGGAATGTTCCTTTGCAAAATCAAACAGGATCTGCTGTTCCCGGATGTCAATTTCGGTCGCAAGGACTTCGCCATCCGGGGAAAGGATTCCAACCTGTCGTCCATCCGTGGTCGTAACATAGGAGCATCCGTCAACAATTACAAGGTTATCCCTCTCTACCCCGGAAGCAATTGCAATCTGGTCAAGCGACTCGATAAGATTCTTTCCTACATCACTCTTTGCATCCACGGTATGGTTGCTTTCCCCATCATGGATGTTTCCGTCAGAATCAATCGTGGCAAAGAAATCGCCCTCCATGGAGCACACAACTTTGATCGCGTCCATCTCATGTGCAGCTGGGGCTTTCCATGTGGAGGAAATATCAAATTCCTGCGCGTGCAGGTCAAATTCATCCACTTCCTTCCGCCGCGATTCTTTCGTTTCCTCTGCTTCCGGTTTTTCCTTTGACTCCCCGGCAGCTTCTGGTTTGGATACTGTGGATTCCTGTTCCAAAGTTTCTTTCTTAATCTGTTTTGACTGTTCAATCTGCTCATAGATATCGCGATCATCGAGGTATTCAATATTTTTGTCACGGTCAATGTTACCGAAGCGGACACAGATATCTGCGTTTTTACCGATGATATTGCCAACCACAAAGCCGTAATTTTTTCGAGAATCATAAAGTACGGTCAGGGATTTTGGATCAAACCCTTCAAGTTCCATGCTCTGGTTAATCGCAATCAGGGTATATCCTTTGATATTTTTCATATCAAAATCCATTCCGTCAACATGGAAGACCATATCCTCGTTTTTAATTTCATGGCGGTTCTTGGTCTCCTGCAATGCCTCAGAGATATCCTTTCCCTTATACAGAACAGGTCTGGATGGTTTTTCTTCCCCCTTTTCCGCTTTCCGTTTTGTCTCATCCCTGGCTTCTTCTTCCTTTTCGTTTACTGCTTCTTCCTCAAATGTTTCCGCATATTCTTCTTCCAGATGCAGTTTCTCTTTCAGATACTGGTCAGTTTTTAATACTGCATTTCCAATACGCTCTTTCAGCCGCTCCGCAACTGCCTCGGCTTCTTTATACATTGCTTCCCGATGCTCTTTTGTGAAGGAAGTTTTCTGGAAGTAAAACTCACGGATCGGGAGCGTTTCCTTTTTCTCACCTTTCTGGAAATCCGCATAAATGGTATTATTCCCATTTTTCTTGTGTACCATATATACCCTGGAGAAATCATCCGCATCTCCGACAGCTTCCTTAACATCATCCAGTGCCTGCTGTTCCGCAGCCTTGATCTGGTCAATAATGTTATTTCTCGTAATTGTCAGGACACCGTTCTTTTCCTTTACGACAGCAATCGCTTCTCCGGCTGCGGAATTGTCAATCAGCTGCCCGGTTGCCCGGCTGTAAAAGATCCGGTGTCCTTCAAGACCATTCTGCTCAATGAATATATTGATCTGCTTATTAATTCCCGGGTCCATGTAAGAGTCTCTTGCTTCCTGCTGTTTTTTATTTCTTGGAATTTCATCGTTTTCCTGCCGTTCTTCTTTTCCCTGTTCTCTTTCCTTGTTAATCATCTGTAAGAAGTCGTGGATTTTGTCTGCATCTTTATTAAGCTTCTTGACAAGTTTTGGGCGCTTCTTTTCATTTTCTGCCCGTTCCCGTAGGCGGATTTCCTTTTCGGTCAGGAAATCCAGATAGTTTGTCTTATCGGTCTCATCCATATTCAGGAACTCTTCCTTGTCCAGAGTGTGGCTCTTAAACTCTATTTCAAATGCATTGTACTGTCTCTGTTTCATCGTCTTTTCCTTTCCCCCTTATAAGGTATACGTATATTTTTGCCGTCACCTTTAATATGTAACACAAAAAAAAGAAGAAGCGTTCACTGCCTCTTCTTTTTTTGTACTGATATAGTGAAAACACGGGATTAATTTCCCTTTGCTTCCCGATCCCATTTCTCAAACTTGTTCGTTTCAATTACCTTGATTATACGTTCGATATCCGCATCCGAGCTGTCATTCAGATAGTATCTGACTTCAAGCTCATACAGTCCGGATATTCCATCGTTCAGCAGACTTTCATCCTTGTCTGCAATCATTGCGAGTTGTCCTCTGAAAAGGGTTCCCTTTACGGACGCATCCATCTGTTCTACCCATGCATCCACGTTATCCTTATACGAACTGCAGGAAATATAGTTGCTCTTATTTCCGTGCACATCAGAAGACGTGTCTGCCGGGTTGGAAACCACATTCCACTGGCAACCCTTGTGCCATTTCAGCTGTAACGGATTGTGATACTTTCCAGAAAGAACCGTAGAACCATAATTACTACTGTCACACGCGAGTGCCGCATACAGACTCGGGAGAATTCCGTATTCGTTGTAAGCATACATTGCAGCATCTTTGATACTATCTTTAAAGGCATTCTTATCTGCACGACTGACTTTGGCTTTAACATCACTTACAAAGTCATCCTCATAATAGCCTTTATAGCAGGTCTGGTATACATCATTGGAAGATTCCGCGTTCTCGACCCACATCTCGCTGTTGCCATAAACTGCATTGTACATGTCAACGGTATCCTCCTGCCATCCGCCGAATCCGGTAGACGGGGATGCCCCATATGCCTGGTCGACAAGAATACCACTTACATCATACCAGCATGATTTATTTTTCTTTGCCAGATTCTTTACATCAATTGTTATGATACAATTATCCGGGTATTCGGTGCCATTTTTGTCTTCAAAATCCTTTCCGACAAATCCTGTCACTTTGCCATCTCCGATATAAGCAAACACAACGACATTCGAGTCACCATCCCCTGATGTTGCATCCCTCTTATAAAGCATAATGTCACCTATGCCACGTTTCTTAGCTTCCTTCAACGTCCCAGAAATAGATTCGGAAATAACCGGCAACGAAACCCCATGCTTCGCATAAATAAACCGCAGATAATCAAGTGACGTAACTTTAGAACCATTCTTAATAATATGTTTTGAACGTTTCTTATATTTCAGTTTAAATTCACCATCATCATATTTTTCCTGGTATTTTTTAAGTGTATTGGAGAGTGCTGTTACGCCGCCAACTTCATTTCCGGCTTTATTGTACTCGATTTCATTCTCTATACCAACATCACCATCCGCACTTGTACCGGTATAACCGCTTGATCCCAATGCATTTTTATCATACACGCGAATGGTGGCAACCTTAGCAGACCAGCCCTTTGCGTGGCGATTAGGAACTTGTGCAGGTGTACCATCTGTAACAAATTCACTACAACACCATGATGGTACATAATTGGCATGTCCCGGCCATCGACATGTGAAAAAATGTGTGGCTAAATCTGTATGATCATTTGATTTTGCATCTCCTACTACGCATTTTATAGTTACACCATTTTCTAATATAAGATCAACATACTGTCCAATCAGCATATAATGTTTATCATTTGAAACATTTTGTCCAATTACTCCTGATCCTACAGCTATAACATACCGGTCACCAAATCTTCTGTAGCCATCATGGTCAGTTGTCATTCCAGGCGTATGTTGCAGTTGATATTGCCTGCTTGATTTAGACTTGATTGCTGTGTAACTCATATATGTCTTATTTCCCTTATAGTTCGGATTTACTGGAACAGAAGCATCGTAATATTTAACTCCTGTCAGCGTTGGATTCGCTGTGCTCGTAACAACTCCGGTCTTATTATCCTTTGGGTTTGATTTAATATCCAGCTTTGTATCCTTGCTGGAATCTTTACTTACTGCTTTGTCCTGTGTCCTCGTTGATTCAGACTTTTTTATTCTCTGAATACATTTAGGTGTATGGTCACTTCCCCAATTTGTTGGGCTAGGAACTTTTGCAGAATCATTACTTCCGTAATTATACACCTGCCCTTTTCCGGCCCAGATTTCCGTGTGTCCATCATAAACAAGGATATCGCCTACCTGTAGATTCTTGGTGGAACCATTCCATGTATATTTGACAAAGCCTGGGATATTACCTTCCAGTCCCGCTGAAGAATACGCGTTTAATCCGGACTGGAGTCCGTAAAAATACAAACAGGCACTTACATATCCGGAACAGTCAATTCGGATGGTATAGGATTTCCCATTATAGGAAAATGTCCGATACTGTCCATAGCCGTAATAGCCAACCTTAGATGCCAGTAGCTGCTTTGTGCTCTTTACACATTCAATCCAGTTATTATTTGAAATTTTATCCGGTTCCGGAATGGTTGAACTTCCTCCATTTTCTACCTGTTCATACATAGTCTGGTTAACAACTGCCTGGTCACGCATAATCTTTACATGGATGACATTTTTAATATATGTGTAACTTTCCATAATCGGGTTACCATCTTTATCCTTCTTCCCTGTGCTCCTTGTGCCGGTAAATTCCGTAGGAACCACCGAATAAAGGTGCGTCTTATCATAAACCTGTTTCAGATCGCTTTCCGTCACCTTTTTCCCAGCTGCTCCATAATCGTAATTTGCCATGATGGTTAAAGCGGAGATACATTCTTTGTAATTTTCCTTTGAACCATTATCGTATACTGGAGTCGGAACTGCGTCGTTATCTCTTATTGCTTTTTTAATTACTTTTGCATAATCTTTATGCAGATCGTGCAGTTCATCTGTTAGATCTGTTACATCCAACTGTTCATTATAGGCTGTTTCCAGGTCATCCCCATCCGCAATTGTTGTAAATCCAGTAAATCCAGAAATTGCATTTGCTGTAACCTGCAGGAAACATAAAACCGTATCAATCAGGAACAGAACAATAAGAAATATAATGATCACCTGTAAAAACAAAAGCAGAATCGTCCTCAATGCCTGTTTTATTGCGGCCATTGCGATTTTTACTGCATTCAGTCCTTTTTTCAACGCTTTTGTCTGGTTATATAGCAAACGGTAGAATTTTTGCGCAGGTTTCCATCGGAAAGTCTTTTTGAACACTTTCTTGGCAGTCTTTTTCAGCTGTTTTTTAGCTTTATCTTTCGTCTTTGCGACCAGTTTCTTTTTATACGCTCCAATTCCACCGGATTCATAGACGTTCTGTGAGACATTTCCAAACTTGCTGGCTGCTGTATTGACAGTGCCTGACGTTTTCTTTTCGATAGCCTGCGTAATCTTCTGGATTCCCGCATTCAGATTTCCCATGGTTTTCTCGTAAATCCAGTTTGCAAACATTCCATTTGCATTCTGCTTTAACACCGCCCGGTTAATATTCTTTAATACCTCACGGTATTTGTCCGGGGCGAGAGCCTTTAATGTTTTGATATCTGCAAAACCGACTTTCTTTGCTTCAAGCAGCAGCTTTGTACGCCGGAACACCGCTGCATCCAGCTTCTTTAATGTCTGTCGTTTGATCAGACGTCCTACCGGTGCAGTTGCGGTACGCGTAACCATCATAGTTCTTTGTGCAACATCCAGTCCTTTGCCAAATTCGGTATTCCGGATATCCTTCATCGGAATATTGAACAGACTCATCCTGAACTGGCGCAGGGCAAGCTTCTTGATACGGATAAAACGTCCCGTTTTGGAGCTCTTCCTTGCAAGTTCCTGTACCAGACGTTCTTCTTTTGTAAGCTTTTTAAGAGGGGTATGTTTTGTGATGCCCTTTGCCTTCATATATTGCTTAAAGATCTGGTTGTTTGATGATACCTGTCCGGCATTATTGAAAATCTCTCCCGTTTTCCGTGTGTAAACGCGTCCTATGATTTCCCCGGTATCTGCATTGATTGCGGTTATTCCGGAATCCCATCCACGGCTTTTGAAGAAATCGGTTGTGGAAGGAGCACCTTTCACAGATGTTTTTCTGATCATGGATGTCGGTACAAAAAACCGGTCTTCCACTCCGACTTTCATAGAAAGCGGCATTTCTGACAGCTCTGTGACATGGAACCCGTCTAACATCCCCTTTTCATTGCCGTTAAAATGGATTTTGGCTATCTGCGGCCCAACAGCAAGCGGATCACGGTTGATGTCAATATGGGAAACCCCAAACGGTTTAACCCTGGTAAACTCAGAAACATACCGTGCCCCGTTTGCAACTGCATCAATCTCTTTTCTTGCATCCACGTAATTGTAACGGAACCGTGCTGCATTTCTCCATACAGTGGCACTCGTTTCTGCTATTTTCGGATGAGCCAGAGAAATTCCGTCCCCTACATGGTTCATTCCCCTCTGATGGGAGAAGAAGTCTCGGATGGATGAAACAGGGATTCCATTTTCTGTAGTTCCCGCACCTAAACTCAGTCCTGTTTCTTTCATCACTGAAGACAGGGGCACAATGCCAAGATGCCCCTGTGAAACCGGTACAGGCAGATTCTCCGATGTCTTTGCTACTACTGGTAAGAGCTGTACCGGTGTGGTTTTCATCGACCGGGTAACAGACTGCATGGTTATATCTTTATACACAGATAATGACGCACCATTTCCTATATGATTTAAGTTTAACCCCGTTACCTGTACTGCTCTGCTTACAGGAATCCCTGCTGGAAATCTGGATGAACCGCTTTGCTGGTTATAAGCTCCTATGCCCGGTGCAGCTGGCATATCCTGATTGTGCGTTGCGATTCCATTTCCTTTTGCGCCGGAGTCCGAAAACGTATTGTTGCTATGCCGGACTGCGCTCTGATGATACACATCCCGCATGGCTGGCGCAATGGAAGAACCTGGCATATTCTGTCCAGATGAAATCGGCGGTACGCCAGGCGTATGGAGTGGTTCCATGTAACTTCCGCCTGAATGCGCTGCCGGATTTTTGTAACTGTCCGCGGATGTCGTTGCATCTCCAGCAGAAGGCTGTTCCGGGTTTACAGATGATGAAAGACTTTCCGTACCGGAACTCTCCCCATTGGAAGAATCAATCCTTGTTTTCCCGTGTAAAACCCGGTCATATGACTCTGCTTCCATATGGGCTGCAAACCCCGCCAGGGCAGCGGCAGAAACAGATACAAGTGGCATGCCGTATGTACGGGCAACGTTCATTCCTGTTGCAAAATCCCGGTCTTCATCTCCCACACTTGTACCAGCCCTCAAAGCTTCCCTTGTCATATGATCCTTGCGTGCATCAAATGATCCCTTCAAAGCGGATCCTATTTTCTCTTTTGTTGTCTCATTTGTTTCTATTTTAAGGCGCATCTTCTCCTCCTTCTTTTTTTCTCCAGAAAGAAACCGGGGAAGAAAATGAACCTTCCTTTCCGGGTTGTAGAAAAAATCTCTCTACCATAAATATGGAATAGGATTTTTGAAGGGAAAAAAAAGAGAGGCAGAATAACTCCACCTCTCCCGAGAAACAGCAAGCTTAATTCATCATATAAGACATTATATCTCCATTATCAGCATCAGCAACGGCATTTTCATCATCATCAGCAAACTGCTCTTCCTTATTCGGGTGATCAACATGAATAATCCCGTTGCCATCTTTTTTGATGTTTCCAATTTTGACATCTTTTTCCAACTGATCTTTAACACGTCTATTACCTGCGGAATTATCAATCAATCCCTGTATAGACTCTACCCGTTCCTCGGTATCCAATTCCTTGCCCTTTTCCTGCGGTTCATATGCATTTTTCTGCGCAAGTTCGGCCGCATTTTTCATGGTGACAGCTTTCATCTTTTTACGCCCCTTAAATTTCTCCTGTCCGGCTTTGCTTGCACGGAATGTCTGCTGGAGCTTTTTCTCCTCTTCTTCTGTCTTTTTCGGGACAATGTAGAAGTATTCGCGGAAATTGAATTTGTTTTCCGGGTTACTGTCTGCAAGCTGTGGATAATTTACGTGCTTTTCTAGGGCAAATTTATCATCCAGGAATGGCGCTTCTCCGGATATAAAGATCAGACATTTCTTTGGATCCATACGGCGGATCTGTGATGCTGTCATAAGAGCCGCGGAATCCGTATTGATTGACTGGGAATCGCTTCCTTTTGAGCCAAAACTTCTGGAAGTATTCTTTACGTCTACAGTCTTGTTTCCAAGCAGTTCGGATACACGCTTCAGATCGTCTGCATCCTGAATTGCGAGGTACATCTGGGTACTACATCCATCGATGATCGATGAATAATCCTTATCATACATCTGCTTTAACTGACCGAGCGACTGGATGATTACCATACAGCTGATATCGTATTTCCGGCATGTATTAAGGATACTCTGGAAGTTCGGGATCTCTCCCGTGTTCGCAAACTCATCTAACATACAACGGACGTTACAAGGAAGGCGTTCATTCTGCGAAAACACAATTTCCCCGTTTTTAATACAGTCCATAAACAATGCCTTTTCCTGCGGACTCTGGAATTCCTGAAGAATTTCTCCTGTACTCTTATCCTTAATTCTGTATTTTGGCAGAAGCCGGATACCATTTTCATTTTCTTTCTGGAACTCAGGTGCTTCTGGATCGTCGTCTGCATCTTCTGCCTCCAGATATTTTTCTCTTTCCCTTTCCAGATCTTCTTTGTATTTCTTTTTTTGTTCAGTTGTCTTAAAAATAGGACTGCGTAATGTTGTATTTGGTCCTTTTTTAATCATCCAGCGGTCTTTATTCTCTGCACTTCTGTTATAAAGTGCCTGAAACAACTGGGTGTACATCATCGCAGCAAGGAAGTTATAGGTTGGCTTTTCAGACGGTGTGATGATGAACAATGCCTGTTTCCTGTCCCCGACTTCTTCCAGATGTACCGTATCATCCGCAACAAGGTTGATTACACCAGGAATGTTAAACGGAGCCATACGTACACCGGCAGAAATAAGGATGGATTTTAACGTCTTTCCAGTAACAAAATGTCAATAGTTTTTTAATCACTTTTTTCAAAAAGGCAAAAAAAATAGAACGTATAGATTATTTCCATACGCTCTATCTCACATTTCATATTAAATTTTGAATGCTACAAGCTGTAATTCTCTTCCTTTCTTATTCCCAATTGTTTTCTTGTAATACTAAATGAAGTAAGTGAGAATAATTAGCCATTGTATCTTTTGCACGGTTTCCATATTCGTTTTCTATAAAAGACAAATCATCCTTATCGGAATGCATAATCAATCCATGATTTTCTGTTTCTACTGGTAAACCATTGAGCCAATTATTTGCTTCAAAATAAATATAAGGAATTCCTATATCACTAAATGGAGCATGGTCACTTCTCTTTTGCCCTGTTGGATATGGATAATCAACATTTCCTTTTGGTGTTAATTGCATTGGTAAATTTGCCTTTTTTGCAATTTCAAATGCCTTATTTACAGCTTCTACATCTTTAACAACACCTTTATCATTTATGCGTCCTCCATACAAATAAAGATTATCTCCTGCAAGAATACTATCTATATTTATCATTAGCACAATATTGTCTTTTTCTTTCTTTGTAAGAGAATTAACATATTCTTTTGAACCATGCATTCCTGTCTCTTCTGCACCAAAAAATACATATTTAATCGTATATGGTGTTTCGACATCTATCATTCGCAATGCACTTTCTAATGCAACAGCTACACCTGAGCCGTTATCATCTACGCCATGTGTTCCTGCACTATCATAATGAGCTCCAACAATAATAGTTTTTTTCGATTGCCCTTCTTTGATTACTTCAATATTTTGACTTGATTGGCTATCTTCACCACCATTAAAAATATTTTCTCCAGATGTGTCCATCATAGGAACACCTTCCTCAATATCAAAAGAATTTAATTTTATATCCTTTTCTGAATATCCACCATTTAACAAAATAGCAGATATAAACGAAGCCATTTCCTTTTCCTTTTCTGTACCCGCAATTCGTCCTGGCAAGTTCTCTTGAATATATTTTAAAAATGCGTATGATTGTATTCCATAGTTTTCTTGCTTGAAACTCTCTGATATTTCTTGTGTAAGAGTAAAATCTTTTGCATTTTTCATTATTATTGCTGTATGCTTATCACCACATCCTGATAACAAAGAACATACAATAACGATAGATAAAATAATAATGCATATTTTTTTCTTCATAGTATTTCGATTAAACCTCCTTTATAATTTCAGATTTGTTACTCACATGATATCATATTTTTTCTTCATTTACATCCACCTAATTTTAATAAACTGCCATTCGGCTTGCTTCTGTAACCAGCATCCGGTTAATCTTCTCCTGCATTGTTTCCTTTGCATCTTCATTGAAATGATAACGGACAACATAGACTGTCTGCCCGATTTTCTTTGTAAATGTGTTCCCCTCTGTTTTTGTATTCATCATTTTTTCCATAATCATTTTTTCCTTTCTTTCCTGTGCCCGACAGAGAGAGGATTGTCTTTGTCCCTGCCGGAAGTTTATCTGTACACTGACAACATAAGTGTCAACATGGGGTTTGAAACTTTTTACTGGTTGTTTTTTTATTTTCCAAAATACTACTGGAAAGTTTTTTGAATGTTCTTGTTGACACCTGTAAAAAAAGCTGAAACGCCAGTAAATATAAGGGTTTTAGGTGTCAACAAATCTGTCAACAAGCGATAAATTTACAGAAGATTTGTAGCCTTCCGATATCAAAATCAGCCTCTCTCTCTGTCGGGCAGGTCAAATGGCAGCTCCAACTGTTCTGCCTTCGTCAGCTTCGTAAATCCGTCTTTGTCCGGTTCGTTGCCACCCTCTTCTGTTCCTTCCCTGACCCAGCTTCTCTGTCTGCCATATCCTTCCTTTGAAAATCTGTGGATTCCATCCCTCTTCCAGCCGGTGATCTGTGTATCCATAATGGAACAGATCTCATTTGTCTCGAATTTTTTCGGCTCCCGTTCAAAATGGTCAAAGGCTTCTTTCCAAATCTGGACGGAGCATACATGAGTTCCCTTGTAGGCATCTAGCCAGCCCTGAATCATTCCTGCCATCGTATCTTCCTGTGTGAACTGTTTCCGGTATTCACTGATCTTCTGTTCCATTTCTTTTGAGAATTTCAACAGACTGCTCTTATTCTCCGTTGACCAGTAGATTTCCATTGCTTCTGCCCATAGCTGGTCAAAATAGGCTCTGGCTTCTTTTTCATCATCAAGGATATGCTTCTCTGCCTTGCTGCTGTCTATGGCAATCGGCAGGAACCGTCTTGCCCCGGTACGGTCAAAGGGAATAAACTGCCTTGTGTTCGTTGACCCGGCAAAGATACACTGACGCTTCCGATCTTCCTCATATTTATCATAGGGATTCCGGTAAGTGTCTTTCTGCCTGGTCAGGAATGATTTGATCTCTTCATTGCTTTTCGCACTGATTGCTGCAATCATCTCTGACATTTCCATGATCCAGTGTCCCCGGAGATGCTCATATATCTTACTGTCGTTCAACTGTTTCAGGTCATCAGAAAACCAGTCATCATTCAGTGCAAGGAAACGGAAGAATGTGGATTTCCCGGCTCCCTGCTGACCTACCAAACAGAGCATTTCATCTGCCTTACAACCCGGACGGTAGATTCTGCTCAACGCTTCCATCAGGAAATGTTTCACAACCTCATAGACAAAATCCGAAGCATCAGCTCCCATATACCGTTGCAGTACATAACGGATTCGCTCCTGTCCGTCCCATTCCAGTTGTTCCAGATACTCACAGATTGGGTGGTATGCCCGGCTGTTGGCTTCTATGCGGAGTGCCTTATCCATACATTTTTCACTTGTGAGCTTGTAATACCGTTCAAAGAAATAATAAAAATAAGTCCTGCCATCATCGTCCAGTTTGCAGATTTCCTCATTCCACCAGAGTTTTTTCACAATATCAATCCTGCCTGTCAGCTTGTTGTACTTCATGCTCTCACGCACAAGCGGATCATTTCTCAGCACGACCATATAATTTCCTACCGTTGCTTTCGCAGTTCCCTTTTGTGTATATTCCAGCATCTGTTTCACTTCATCGACTTTACTTTTATCTGCCATTCGGAGCATTTCTTTCATGGCATCTTTCTGTTCTTTTGTAGCAATCTCCTTTATCTTCTCTTTCGCATTGCTCAATCTTCTCCATCTCCTTCCATTTTTCTTTGACAAGGACTTCCTTATCTGCCCTATCCCCGAAGAGCAAAATATCCAGATAATACTCAACAACCGTCAGTTCACTGAGAGAAATCATAAACTTTTCATTCCATTCTTCTGTCCATGTTTTTGGTGCATACTGCTCTTTCCATTCCAGAAGCAGGCTACGGTAATTCAGATATGCTCTCAGGCATCTTAGATATTTTTTCTGCCAGAGTTCTTCCGGTGTCGGCTTCGGCTTTTTTATTGGAACACGTCTCTTGTTCTGCAGTGATTCCCTGTCCTTGCCGGAATAAAGAATCCTAAAATCATCTGCCAGCTTCATAGCAGCATCTTTCAGTCCAATGCCAAACAGTTGTGCTGTAAAATCAATCGCATCTCCCGTACAGCCACACCCGAAGCAGTAATACCTCCGGTCAACTTTCATACTGGGTGATTTGTCATTATGAAAAATACAACGGATCAGTCCGCTCCTGTTGGGCTTCAATCCATACAATTCAACAGCCTGCCGGACAGTCACGTTCTGTTTTACTTCATCAAATAATCCCAATTCATTTCCTCGCTTTCTTATAACTGCTTTCCAAATCCGGGAATCACTTTTTACTCAAAAACAAAAAGGCACTTTGTCCTGTCCTTACGGAATCAACAAAATGCCCTTATAGTTCCAGATCACTAGAACATGATTTTCCTTTATTCAGTTGTTTTCTCTCTGCCTCTTCTCTTTGAATCTTTGCTACATTCTGTGCAAGTCTTTCCCTGATAGATGGCTTCACTTCTTTTTTGATTTCTTCTACAACAGCTTTTTTCTTCTCTGGCTGTTTTAACTGTTTAGTAATCCGTATGACCACTTTTTCCATTGCAGTTTCTATTTTTCTTATCAGCCCGTCCAGTCTTTTTATTGCATAATCCTTTTCTCTTTTGGAAGCCTTGTGTTTCGGATCCTGAATCCACTTTTTAGAATCTTCTGCCAAACGGATATCATCTCTTCTGGTAGCCAGCATTGCTTCTTTTGCTACTTTCTCCACTGCCTTGTCATAAGCTTCACTGGATACTTCATCAAGCAAGGTTTCCACATCTTCAATACGGACGGTAAGCTGTTTCAGTTCCTCTCTCTGTTCTTCAATTAGATCACCCTGCTTGAATATACGGTCTGAATTATTTGCAAATTCTGTATCCTGCTGTTTTATTTTTTCTTCCTGTGACTGAATAATTTCTTCATTTGCACGCACATACCTTGACTGTTTTGCAAGCTCCAGACGATTCTCGTTCACCTTATCAATCTGCATAAGAATTGTTTTCTGTTGATTCGCAATTTCTTCTTTCTGCTTCATACGGATATAATCTTGTTTTTCCAAATACTTTCTTCCACCATACGATGGTTCTTCATCAAGTTCCAGTCCGTGACGTTTACAGATATCTAAAAACATTGTCCGGCAGGCAGAATCAAAAACAACCTTGCGGTTATTTGTCTTTGATCTCTTCTTTTCTGGATCTGGAAGTTCAAATCCAAGTTCTTCCAATGCTGTTTCCTGTTTCGGCTCAATTTCTCCATATCGGTTTGTAGCATCGAAAACATGACGCTCATGAATATGAGGTGTTGCTTCGTCCATGTGTAGCGACCAATCAATAATATGCACGTTAGAGCCAAACCGCTTATCGAACTCTTTCTTAAACTCGTCAAATACTAAAATCAGGGTTTCCACAGAAGCATGTTCATCTATTGTTCCAAGCTGATAGATACTTTCTTCCGGACAGGTCTTTTTGTTTTTCCAAACATCTT
>OFMQ01000359.1_pt1 | contig 34697 bp, 27 predicted proteins | sample 1541851 | NCBI WGS metagenome assembly OFMQ01 (sample SAMN04209227, study PRJEB22552) | human gut metagenome | biome: gut; material: feces | host: Homo sapiens | place: USA: Oklahoma | reverse complement strand
TACCTTTATCTGTTCAAAGGTACATACTTTTTAGTTATCCTAAACACAGGGTTTTCCCCCTGACCCAAGATAACCCAGCGCAAACGCCGCCACAAAGCACCCGAAGGTCAGCAGCGAACGCAGAAATGCAATTTTAGGCTTTGCAGCCACTATGCTCTCAAACAAGTTGGAACCGAAGATTATTGAAGAAAGCCCTATCGTGGATATGATATTCATTTCCACATTCCAACCAAACCAAGAGCGGAAGATGGTGCCGCCACCCTGCAGTGCGACAAAAAGCAAGCATACCGAAGCAAAATACCGGTTCGTGTAGATATCATCACCCCAAAAGCGTTTATCTATTGCGTAGAAGAAATTTAGTATATTCTTTTTCATGGTTTCTATCGTTTAGAGAGTAACTACTATTGAAAGATACATCAGCAAAAGGACGACGGCGGAACTGATAAACATGCCGACTGTATATCGATTAAAGAACGGATATCTGTAAACGACACCGTCATCATCCTTCTTGAATCCCGTATAAGAATATGCGTCACTGAAGATTACCTGATACCAGGCTATGGTCGAAAAGAGCGTGAGTCCCCAAAAAACAACATTGTTCATTGGATTCGACATGTATCTGTATGAGTAATCATATGTAATCCCGAGTATTTCTTGCACATTAGGATAAGCAAGAATCAACTGAGTCACAATAGAGACAATGGAATTGACTGCCCAACCTGCACATAAAATCGTAAACCATCCTTTCTTTTCTGATGACAGTTTCGTATTCATTATCACTATTGAGAAGGCATAGACGGTCAAAAGTGAATTAATCATAACATAGTTATTTCCCCATAATGACATCCACTCAATCCTCCAAACCGCATCAAATATTGAAATTAATAGCAATAAACCCCAAGTCGCCACCGCAACCGCCATGGCATTTCTGACAGCTCGGTTCGATGATAGATACATAAGAAACACGAATATCACTAGTTCAACAAATATCGACACACAATTGATAATCATCAATAAAAATCCAATATCATCAACTTGGAAGTACTTGATGAAAAAAGTAAAAAAGATTTGGACTCCAAAGCATGAAATTGCAGCCACAACAAATGCCACCCACCGCATAACACTCAGCTTCCGAGTCGGCATGGTTGACGATTCCGACAATGGTAAGGTTTGTTCCATAATGATTAGATGTTTAAAGTATGATAAAAATTATTATAATTGGCTAATTCAGTGCAAATTTAAGCAATCTCCATAAAAGATTCAAGAATAGTATCAGAAAAACGAAAAAACGCATAATTCTCCATCTGACACCAATAAAAAAATCCAGACATCCGTTACAGATATCTGGACTTTTTATTTTTATGTTCCGTCGATTATTCAGCTTTGCCGTCTGAACCGAGAACATCTTTGATCTTGTGCTCGTAGAGCTTCTTCATCTCGTCACGTGCAGGTCCGAGGTACTTACGTGGGTCGAACTCGCCCGGTTTCTCAACGAATACCTTGCGGATGGCAGCGGTCATTGCAAGACGTGAGTCAGAGTCGATGTTGATCTTGCAGACAGCTGACTTGGCAGCCTCGCGGAGCTGCTCCTCAGGAATACCTACTGCATCCGGAAGTTTTCCGCCATGAGTATTGATGATATCTACATACTCCTGTGGTACTGAAGATGATCCGTGGAGAACGATAGGGAATCCAGGGAGCTTCTTCTCGATCTCGTGGAGAACGTCGAATGCGAGCGGTGGTGGAACGAGACGGCCTGTCTTAGGGTCACGTGTGCACTGCTCAGGTTTGAACTTGTATGCACCATGTGAAGTTCCGATAGAGATAGCGAGTGAATCGCAGCCTGTACGGGTAGCGAAGTCGATAACCTCCTCAGGTTTTGTATAGTGAGATTCCTCAGCAGCAACCTCATCCTCAACACCTGCGAGAACGCCGAGCTCAGCCTCTACAGTAACATCATATTTGTGAGCGTACTCTACAACCTTCTTTGTAAGAGCGATATTGTCCTCGTATGGAAGAGCAGAACCATCGATCATCACTGAAGAGAAGCCCATATCCACGCAACTCTTGCAGAGCTCGAAAGAATCACCGTGATCAAGATGGAGAACAATCTGCGGATGCTCCCAGCCGAGTTCCTTTGCATACTCTACTGCACCCTCTGCCATATAACGGAGAAGTGTCTGGTTCGCATAGTTACGTGCGCCCTTGGAAACCTGAAGGATAACTGGAGATTTCAATTCAGCTGAAGCCTGGATGATAGCCTGAAGCTGCTCCATGTTGTTGAAGTTGAAAGCCGGAATAGCGTATCCGCCTTTAACAGCCTTTGCAAACATTTCTCTGGTGTTTACAAGGCCCAATTCTTTATAAGAAACCATTTTCTATAAAATTAGTAATTATTTTCAATGTCTTCGGGTCCCTTGACGCCCAGGCCAAGTACCCTGCATCCACACTCCTGCGGAACACCTTTTTCCATACAATAATTCTGCCAATCGTCAAAGTTCCGTCAAATTGACATGTTTTTTCCTAAAAGCCGCGCAAAATTAACTATTTTTGTGAAAATAATGAAAAGAGATGAGCAATAAAGTAGTCATTTTTTCCGCACCATCCGGTTCCGGGAAGAGCACGATAGTGAATCATATCCTTAAACTGCACCCTGAAATGGAGTTTTCCGTGTCAGCCACATCACGCTCACCGCGAGGTCAGGAGAAAAACGGAATCGAATACCATTTCTTCACGGCCGATGAATTCAGAAAGATGATTTCAGAAGACAAATTCGTAGAATACGAGGAAGTTTACGCCGGTTCATTCTATGGCACCCTCAAGTCAGAAGTGCAGAGAATATGGGACAAGAACCATGTCATCATCTTCGACGTGGACGTTAAGGGCGGCGTTAACCTGAAGAAATACTTCGGAGACAAGGCATTGTCAGTATTCATACAGGCTCCGTCAGTGGAGGAATTGCGCAAAAGGCTGATTGCCAGAGGCACCGACAGCGCCGAGGCCATCGAAAAAAGGGTCGCGAAGGCCGCGGAAGAAATGACTTACGCTGACAAATTCGATTATATTCTTGTCAATGATGACCTGCAGAAGGCCTACTCGGAAGCCGAAGTCATCGTAGACAGTTTTTTGTCCGAATAACTGATAATCCCCAAAAGCGAAACTTGAGCAAGCCATGCGAATCGCCGTATACTCAGGGTCTTTCAACCCTCTGCACATCGGCCACCAGGCCATCATGGAATACCTGACCAGGGAAAAGAAATTCGACTGGGTATACCTTGTCGTCTCGCCCAAGAACCCGCTCAAGGACAGCATCAGCGCAGATTCCGGCCGGGACAGGTACAATGCTGCAGTAGAAGCGGTCAAACGGCATCCTGACCTGCACGTATGGGTGGACGACATTGAACTGAACATGAATCCCCCGCATTATACGATAAGGACGTTGGACGAGCTCAAGAGACGCGAGCCGGAGAACGACTTCACGCTGATAATCGGGGCTGACAATCTGTCTTCCATCCACAAGTGGAGGGATTTTCCGCGCCTGCTTGCAGAATATGGCGTGGCTGTCTATCCGCGCACCGGATATGATTTGTCGAAAATCAGGCAAGATCTAATGGATGAGTGCTTCCTGCATCCGGCGCTCTACGTCCTGGACGGGTCATATTCCGACCCTGACAAATTGACACTTGAGGATGCGGAACGGCATCTATACCACATCCAGATTCTGGACGCCCCTACCGTAGACATTTCCTCAACAGAAATCCGCGACGGTCTTGCACGTGGCGAAGACATGTCGCGGTTCATGATGTAGGAATCTGCAGAAGAATCAAATGACAGTGAAGCCGCCCTTGAGCTGAGCTTTGGAGTCATGACCGATGAAGACTTCGTACTCACCCGCTTCCTCGCCCCATTTGTCATCAGAACGGAAGAATGAACGGGCTTCCGCCGGAATCTCGAACTCGACTGTCTTCGATTCTCCCGCCTTGAGGGCAATTTTCTCGAAGCCCTTGAGTTCACGCTCCGGGCGTGTACGGCTGCCGATTATATCTTTGAGGTAGAGCTGGACCACCTCTTCGCCGTCACATTTTCCGACATTGCTCACTTTTACGCGGACCTTCACAGTCTCTCCAAGCCGGACTTCCGGATTGAGGACCTCCAGATCGGAATACGAGAACTCTGTGTAACTGAGGCCCTCACCGAATGCAAAGAGAGGCTCGTTCGGAGTGCGCATATAGCGAGATACAAACTTGGCATTGTCTTCCGGGCCTCTGCGAGGGCGTCCGGTGCTCTTGGCATTGTAGTGGATCGGAACTTGTCCGAGACAGAGAGGGAAGGTCATTGTCAAACGACCGGACGGATTGAAATCTCCGGAAACGATGTCCGCGAGAGCCGTTCCGGCCATTATTCCAGGATGCCAGGTAACCAGCAGACCGTCAGCATCTTCGCATTCCTCGGCGACAGTCATCGGGCGTCCTGTCACAAGCAGGATGACCACCGGTTTGCCTGTGGCTTTCACTGCCTTGAAAAGGGCCTTCTGTGCAGCAGGGATGTCAATATTTGTCATTGATGCAGCTTCTCCGCTATATGAGTTCGGAAGTCCGAGAGTCATGAAAACGACATCCGCTCCGCGCGCGGCAGCGACAGCCTTTGCAATGCCTCCGTCAATCGGGTCGAAGAAATCGCAGCCTTTTTCGACAAATATGGCATTGTGAGGAAATCTGGCCTTCAAACCCTCATAGAAGCTCACCGGTTTGGAATAATCGGCAAATCCCGCCCATGTACCAGTCATTTCGGATCTGGAATCAGCAGCCGGGCCGACAATCGCGATTTTCTCCCCACCTTTGAGAGGCAGGACTGCGCCATCGTTTTTAAGAAGGACCATTGAACTGCGGGCGACCTTGCGTGCCGTCTCAAGATATTCCGGAAGCCATGTTTCCTTTTCCCAGCGTCCTTCCCCGCCATAGCGGAACGGGTCGTCGAAAAGCCCGAGTTTGAACTTCACGGTCAGGATATCCTTGCATAGCTTGTCTATCTGCGCCTCGCTTACACGACCTTCCTTTACAAGTTCTTCGGCAAATTGGTAATAGCTTCCATCCACCATATCCATATTGAGACCTGCGTTGAGAGCAAGACAGGCAGCATCTTTCTTGTCCGCAACGACACGGTGTCTTGTCATTTCGCTGATTGAGTTATAGTCGGAAACGACAAATCCCTTGAATCCGAGTTCGTCTCGGAGCAGGTCGGTGAGCAGCCATTTGTTGCCGCTTGCCGGAATGCCGTCAAAATCATTGAACGAAGACATCACGCTGAGTGCCCCAGCCTCGATTGCAGCCTTATAAGAAGGCAGATGACGTTCCCTGAACATCATTTCAGACATATCCACGGTGTTGTAGTCCCTTCCCGCTTCAGCGCCGCTGTATGCCGCAAAATGTTTCACGCAGGACAGAATAGTGTTGCCGGCAGAAAGGTCATCTCCCTGATAGCCTCGCACCATCGCTGCTGAAAGTTGTCCCGAAAGATACGGGTCTTCCCCCGAACCTTCAGAAACACGTCCCCAACGAGGGTCGATTGCGACATCGCACATAGGAGAAAATGTCCAGGCAAGTCCGAATGCCGTAGCCTCTGCCGCGGAAATCCGTGCGACTTCCTCTGTCATTTCCCTGTCCCAAGAACATGAGATTCCTAAGTTCTCCGGAAAGGTCGTGCGACAGCCGTGTATGATGTCGTGTCCGAAGAGAATAGGAATTCCAAGACGGGAACTGTCAACGGCAAGTCTTTGGTATTCAATCAATTCTTTCGGCGACCATACATTGAGCATGGATCCGCACCTTCCGTCTTTTATCACATCTCTCACTTCAACAGGGCTTCCGTCCGGACCTGTGACAACTGAATTTTTGGGAACAAACTGGTTCAACTGGCCGATTTTCTCGGCAAGCGTCATCTTCGCCATCAGTTTCTCCGCCCTTACCACATCCGCATCCTTGTTTTCCTTACAACCGACTGCAAGAACTGCGGCCATGGACATAAATAAAAGTATCTTCTTCATTATAATAGATTTTTTCGACAATTTGGTAAAGTTAATAATTTCCTGGCATAAAACGGTGCAACGATATTATATTTAGCTGGCAAGATCTGCGTACAAACAAAAAAAATTCCGGACAATGACTTATAACATCATTGTCCGGAATATTATTGGTAATTCAATTACTTACTTTACTGCTCGTCCGGGCCTTGGTTGTCAGGACCGTTCTGTGGGCCGTTCTGCGGGCCGTAGTTACCGCCCTGAGGACCCTGAGGGCCACCCTGTGCGCCACCTTGTGCACCACCCATCTCAGCCATGGCAGCCTGCCATGCTTCTTCGAGAGTCTTGGTATACGTCTCGATATCAGCGAGATTCTGATTCTTGACAGCCTCTTTCAAGCTTGTGAGAGCAGCATTGATAGCATCCCTCTTCTCTGCAGGAATCTTGTCACCGTAGTCCTTGAGGTTCTTCTCAGACTGGAAGCAGAGAGCATCGGCATTGTTGATCTTGTCGACTCTTTCCTTCTCAGCCTTGTCGGCAGCCTCATTGGCCTTGGCCTCATCACGCATCCTCTGGATTTCATCCTCACTCAATCCTGAAGAAGCCTCGATTCTGATGTTCTGCTCCTTGCCGGTAGCCTTGTCCTTAGCGGAAACATTGAGGATACCATTGGCATCGATATCGAAAGTAACCTCGATCTGAGGGATTCCCCTCGGAGCCGGAGCGATACCGTCAAGATGGAATACGCCGATCTGCTTGTTGTCCTTGGCCATCGGACGCTCACCCTGGAGCACCTTGATTTCTACTGAAGGCTGATTGTCCACTGCGGTAGAGAATACCTCTGACTTGCGTGTAGGGATGGTGGTATTAGAAGCGATAAGCTTGGTCATCACACCGCCAAGTGTCTCAATACCAAGTGAAAGCGGAGTTACATCCAAAAGAAGGACATCCTTTACATCACCGGCAAGCACACCGCCCTGGATAGCTGCACCGATAGCTACAACCTCATCCGGGTTAACGCTTCTGTTAGGCTCTTTTCCGAAGAATTCCTTCACGATTTCCTGAACTTTAGGAATACGGCTTGAACCACCTACGAGCAGGACTTCGTCAATCTGTGACGCGCTCAGACGTGCATCCTCAAGTGCCTTGCGGCAAGGGATGATGGTTCTCTGGAACAAGTCATCGCAAAGCTGTTCGAATTTAGCTCTTGTCAATGTCTTTACGAGGTGTTTAGGAACACCGTCTACAGGCATGATGTAAGGAAGGTTGATTTCCGTAGATGTCTGGTTGGAAAGCTCGATCTTCGCTTTCTCGGCAGCATCCTTAAGTCTCTGGAGAGCCATAGGATCCTTCTTCAGGTCAGCGCCGCCGTTCTCTGCAGCGAATTCCTGTGCAAGCCAGTCGATAACCTTCTGGTCGAAGTCATCACCGCCAAGATGGGTATCACCATTCGTGGATTTCACTTCGAACACACCGTCACCGAGTTCCATGATGGAAATATCGAATGTACCGCCACCGAGGTCGAACACAGCGACTTTCATGTTCTTGTTCTTCTTGTCAAGACCATAAGCAAGCGCAGCTGCTGTAGGCTCGTTGATGATACGCTTTACATCGAGACCTGCAATCTTGCCGGCTTCCTTGGTAGCCTGACGCTGTGAATCTGAGAAGTATGCAGGAACTGTGATGACTGCCTCTGTTACAGGCTGCCTCAAGTAATCCTCAGCTGTCTTCTTCATCTTCTGAAGAATCATTGCTGAAATTTCCTGCGGTGAATACTGACGTCCCTCGATATCCACACGAGGAGTATTGTTCTCGCCCCTTACGACAGTGTAAGGAACCCTCTCGATTTCTTTGTTTACCTGATCATAAGTCTCACCCATGAATCTCTTGATGGAGAACACGGTGTTCTTAGGATTGGTGATAGCCTGACGTTTTGCAGGGCTACCTACTTTTCTCTCACCACCTTCGGTGAATGCGACTACTGAAGGAGTAGTTCTCTGACCTTCGTTGTTGATTATGACTGTAGGCTGGTTACCTTCCATCACTGCTACGCAGGAGTTGGTCGTACCCAAGTCGATTCCAATGATTTTTCCCATAATATTTATCTCCTATTTTTTATTATCGTTTGTAACATCCGGGCCGTTTGTCCGGACCGCTGCCTGCCATCCGGCCGACAACGCCTTGACATTTATCCAATGCCGTGCCAATGCCCATAGCGCAATTATTTTATGACAATTTGTCATATTTTATCTAACTTTAGCCCCGCAAACAAACAATTTGACATTACACATATTTCTGACATGGTTTACAGAACATTACCGGAATACGAATATAAAGACCTGGAATCCAGAATATTATACGAAGACAACCACATTCTCGCCGTCAACAAGAAGGTCGGTGAAATCGTCCAGGGTGACAAGACAGGGGACGAACCGCTCGGTGAAAAATACAAGGCATTCATAGCAATGCGTGATTCCAAACCGGGTCAGGTCTTCATGGGCATACCGCACAGACTGGACCGCCCTGTCAGCGGCATAACCATTCTTGCCAAGACATCCAAGGCTCTGGAACGCCTGAATGCCATGTTCAGAGAAGGCAATGTCCACAAGACCTACTGGGCACTGGTATGCAACAAGCCTGAGCCGGAAGAGGCAGATCTGGAGAACTGGCTGACACGCAACGAGAAGATGAACAAGTCATTCATCAGCCGCACAGGCAAGGAGAAAGAGGCAAAACTTGCAAGACTCCACTACAAGCTCATCGACAGGACTGAAAGATACTATCTTCTGGAGGTTCTCCTGTACACAGGCCGCCACCATCAGATCCGCTGCCAGCTGGCAGGAATAGGCTGCTGCATAAAAGGCGACCTCAAATACGGCGCTCCCAGGTCCAACCGAGACGGAGGCATTTCCCTCATGGCCAGACATATCAGTTTCATTCACCCGGTAAGCAAGCTGCCGATAGAAATCACAGCGCCAGTTCCTGAAGATTGGAAAGGTCTTTCCCTTCAATAGCCGCCTTGTCCCTGATTTCCTTGCACCAGACTCCTGGCGTCACTTTATAGAACAGCTTGAACGCCATATTGAACGACACCGAGGAATGGAATCCTGACAAATCTGCCAATTCGCACACTTTCAAGTCATTGTCCGCCAAAAAGAGTTCCCGCGCATGGTTCACCCGGTACTTGTTGATCAGCTGGCTGAAATTCAGTCCCGTGCAGATATTGATCAGCTTCGACATATAAGATTTGTTGGAGAACAGCGCCCTAGTCATGTCATCCAAAGAATATTCCGGGTCCAGATACGGCTGTTCCTTCTCCAGAAGTGCCAGCATCTTGTCATACATATAACTGAAATCTTCCTTGAACTTGGACGGATGCAAGACGCAAGAATAAACGTCACGTTCACCGAGAGGAATGCCCGTATCCGTATAATGAAGTATAGGAGAAGATGTTATATTCCTGAGATAGATCAACGCATAGAAAAAACCGGCGAAAAGTATAGCCAGAATCCGCACCCACCACCTGGCGAAGAGCATGGCGCACACCGATGTCAGCAGCCCCACGGACATGAATGCCACCAGAAAACACATCTTGATGAGACATAACATTATCTCCCAGCCTGAAACCTTGGTCACCAGATAGTTCTCATCACGCATTGCCTTGAAAGTTCTGGAAATCAGACATGCGCATAGCGGAATCATCGAGCACAGGACATATAGTATGATGCACAGTTTTTCTCCGATCAGATCCATTCCCAGCAGCAATGACACGAATACGGACAGCGACATCGTAAGCGCTGAATTCAACACGGATGACCTGTAGTCATTATACTCGTCAGGCACCATGAACAATATGGAAGCCGAAACATTGAGTCCGAACAAGGTCGTGAACAAGGCTGAGCCAAATCCCGACAACGCCCCGGCAAGAGCGGAAAGAATAAGATTTATCAATGAAATCACACGCACCGTAGCCCTCGGAGAGACGAATAGTTTTTCTAAAAACAACATAACAATTCTGGTCTTTTAGTTTTATAAAACACACTTGGTGTTCAGTTTTTATGCAGCACAAAATTAGACAAAAAGAACTGCTTTCGGAAGAGTCCGAAAGCAGCCGGGTAAATTAATATATGTTTTTTAAATTTAAAAATCTTCCATTTAATGCCCACTTCAGTCACCTTTTCACTCATCCAATCATGTCCTTTTCAGCCTTCTTCTTTTTCTCAATACCAGTCTTCAACTGGTCGAAGCCCTCGCCGTAAACGCTGCTTGCAGGAGAAACACTCACGAAAGCCTTGTCGTCGATATGCTTGATGGCCTTGGACAACTCCGGCATCTGGGATTTTCTGGCAACGATAAGAAGCACGTTCTTGTCCTGCTTCGTGTACCAGCCGACCGCTTTGAGCGCAGTCACTCCCCTATGCAGTTTCGCCATCATATAATCCGCCATCTCTTCATATTTCTGCGTAAACACGAGCACCTGTACGGTAGACTTGCTTCCCAGCAATACGAAATCCAGCATGAACGAGAATGTAATCATGGAAAGATAACCATAAATCATGTCCTCGAAAGTCTTGCCCGGAATCAGCAATACAGAAGCGATGATGAATATATCCGAATAAAGATATACCTTTCCTGGCGAGATAGGCCAGAACTTGTTCAACACCAATGCCGCGATGTCCGTACCTCCGGTACTGCCGCCACGCTGGAAAATCAATCCTACGCCGACAGCCTCCAACAGACCTCCGACAATCGGTATCAATGCCCTGTTGTCAATATACAAGAAATTCCCCGGTATCGCCGCAACCCAGTCAAATTCAGGCAAAATCTTGAACAAGACAGATGACAGGACCACGACATACACTGTCTTGATGCCGAAAGCATGGCCCAACACAATGACGCCCATGACAAGCAGAGCTGCATTTGCAATGAAGGTGGAATAAGCCACAGGAATAAGTCCATTGGTCGCGAATTGCAGGACGGTACATGCTCCCGTCAAGCCACCGGCAGCGATTCCGTTAGGAATCAGGAAAGCATCCCATGCCAGACAGAACATCAACGCTCCGAGTGACACGATAACATAGTCCAAGAGGACTGAAAAGATTTTTTTAGCGGAGATCATATTGCTATTTAACTACGATATTCACAATTTTTCCAGGAACGACAATCACTTTCACAATGCTCTTTCCGGCAAGATACTTTTCCGTCGAAGGATTGCTCCTTACATTGCTTTCCACCTCGTCCTTGCCCATCGCCTTAGGAAGTTCCACCGTAAATCTGGTCTTGCCGTTGAATGAAACTGCGTAAGTACAGTTGCTTTCAACAGTATAAGCCTCGACATATTCAGGGAAAGAAGCCTTGGAAATGCTTTCCTCATGTCCGAGTGCCTCCCACAATTCCTCGCAGATATGCGGTGCGAACGGAGAAAGAAGCACAGCCAGAGGCTCAAGGATTTCGCGTTTTGCGCATTTGCGGTCTGCAAGGTCATTGACGGCAATCATGAACGCGCTGATGCAGGTATTGTATGAGAATGTCTCAATGTCGGCCTGCAGCTTGCCTATCAGCTTGTGCAATGTCTTGAGCTCCTCCTGAGTCGCCTTCTCGTCCGTGACAATGAATTTCTCGCCTTCGTAATACAATTTCCAGAACTTTCTGAGGAAACGGTTCACGCCGTCGATTCCCTTGGTGTCCCATGGCTTCGACTGCTCGATAGGGCCCAGGAACATCTCATAAAGTCTCAATGTATCAGCACCATAGGAATTGCATATATCATCCGGATTCACGACATTGTACATGGACTTGCTCATCTTCTCCACAGCCCAGCCGCAGATATATTCGCCGTTCTCCAGAACGAACTCGGCATCCGCGAACTCAGGTCTCCACTTCTTGAATGCCTCGACATCAAGCCTGTCGTTACGGACAATGTTGATGTCCACATGGATTTCCGTGGTCTCATACTGGTCTTTCAGTCCGACGGAAACGAACTTGTTAGTACCTACGATACGGTATACGAAATTTGAACGGCCCTGGATCATACCCTGGTTGACAAGCTTCTTGAACGGCTCGTCCTCACATACATAGCCCAAGTCATAGAGGAACTTGTCCCAGAAACGGGAATAAATCAAATGGCCTGTAGCATGCTCTGTACCACCGATATAGAGATCGACATCCCTCCAGTATTTGTCTGCCTCGCAGCTCACGAGCTCCTCATTGTCATGAGGGTCCATGTATCTGAGATAATATGCGCTGGAGCCTGCAAAGCCCGGCATTGTGCTGGTTTCCAGAGGATAACCGTTATATGTCCAGTTCTTCGCACGTGCAAGAGGCGGCTCTCCGCTCTCGGTAGGCTTGAACTGGTCGATTTCCGGAAGGGTGAGCGGAAGCTTCTCATAAGGAAGCGGTGTCGCAATGCCATCCTTATAATATATAGGGAACGGCTCGCCCCAATATCTCTGACGTGAGAAAATCGCATCACGAAGTCTGTAATTGACTTTTCTGTGGCCAATACCCTGTTTCTCAACATAATCCATGGCTGCCGGAATTGCTTCCTTCACATCCATGCCGTCCAGGAATCCGGAATTGCACATCTTGCCTTCCTTCGCATCGAAGCTGGACTCGCTCACATCGCATCCCTCGATGATAGGAACGATAGGCAGGTCGAATTTCTTGGCGAATGCATAATCCCTGCTGTCATGAGCCGGCACTGCCATGATGGCACCAGTACCGTAACCTGCAAGCACATACTCTGAAATCCACACCGGAACACGTTTTCCCGTCAGCGGATTCTCCGCATAAGAGCCTGAGAATACGCCGGTTACGGTCTTGGTCTCGGAAATTCTCTCGCGCTCCGTCTTTTTCTTCACATAAGCAAGATACTCCTCGACGGCAGGCTTCTGCTCCTCGGTGACAAGCTCAGGAACAAGCTCGCTTTCAGGAGCCAACACCATGAAAGTCACACCGAAAATCGTATCCACGCGAGTGGTGAAGATGGTGACATCTTTCCTCTTGTCGCCATTGAAAGTCTTGAAAACCACCTCGGTACCATAAGAACGGCCGATCCAGTTCCTCTGCATTTCTTTCAATGAATCCGTCCAGTCCAGTTTGTCCAGACCGTCCAGGAGTCGTCCGGCGTATGCTGACACCCTAAGCTGCCACTGCATCATCTTCTTCTGCTCCACAGGGTATCCTCCACGTACGGAAAGACCTTCCTTCACCTCATCATTGGCAAGCACCGTACCGAGTCCAGGGCACCAGTTGACTGATGTTTCTCCCTGATATGCAATACGATAGTTCATCAGAACCTCTGCTTTTTTCTTCTCGTTCCAAGACTTCCATTCGCCGGCAGTAAAGGTCAATTCCTCTGTGCATGCCGCGTGAATATCCCTGGTACCGGACTGCCCGAACGCATCTTCCAATTCTGTAATAGGACGAGCCTTGTCCAATTCCGTATTGTAATAGCTCTTGAACATCTTGATGAACGCCCACTGAGTCCATTTGTAGAATGCAGGATCGCATGTGCGGACTTCCCTGTCCCAATCGTAGGAAAATCCGATTCTGTCAAGCTGCTCGCGATAACGGGCTATGTTCTTCACGGTAGTCACCTCCGGATGCTGTCCCGTCTGGATGGCATATTGCTCTGCCGGCAGACCGAATGCATCATAACCCATAGGATGAAGTACATTGAATCCCTTCAATCTCTTATATCTTGCGTAAATGTCACTTGCAATGTAACCGAGAGGATGTCCCACATGAAGTCCTGCACCGGACGGGTACGGGAACATGTCCAGCACGTAGTATTTAGGCTTCGACGGATCCTCTACCGCACGAAAAGTTTTCTCGGCCGCCCATCTGGCCTGCCATTTCTGCTCAATTCTTCTGAAATCGTAATCCATAGCTATTTTTTAATTCCGAATTTACCTTTTTTAGAGAGGCGGAAATCTACCGCCACTGACATTATCGTATTGACTTTCATACCCTTGACCTGTCCCGGCTTCCATTTGGGAGATGCCTTGACGACTCTCACCGCCTCATCATCGAGGAGCTGGTCCGCGCTTCTTGCCACACGCACATCCGTGACATTGCCATCCTTGGAAACGACGAACTCGACAATCACGCGCCCCTGAATACCGTTGGAGACCGCAGCCTTAGGATATTTGAGATATTGGTATACCCATTTCAGCAGGAATGCCTTAGGGTCTGTACTTCCCATGAACGAAGGACGCTTGTCACAATCCGCATAATCATAAAGCTTGTCCGTAGACTTAGGCAGGACCTTGTCCTGACGGAACAACGGCGGATTCTCCACATTGGAAATATATCTGGTGAAATTATAGACATATTCCAGTTCTCGCTCCATCGGCTCATATTCGATGATGCTTTCCACATCCTTCACCGTACCATGCTCCGGATATTTTCCGGTCGTGAACATCACGGACGGTATCTCCTTGGAATAGAACGCCCTGTTGTCCGACGGATACGGCTCTTCCGCCGTAACTTTCGGCAGGACCGGCTGAAGTTCATTGGAAACATTGGACAGGATCATGTTCATGTCGGCATTCGAAGATGTATACGCGTAAAAGCCTTTGCTTCCGGTACCCAGCATGTCCAGGTCGATCATCGCGTCGATTTTCCCGGCATCTCCAAAAGAACGGTTCAGGAAATACCACGCTCCCGCAAATGTCTGTTCCGATGCGCCAAAGGCAATGAAAAGCACTGAACGTCTGAACATTATGGCGTTCGAGCTGATCATCCTGGCCAGTTCCAACATGACGGCAAGTCCGGAAGCATTCCCGTTCGCGCCGTTGAAAATCTGCGTCTGCGGTTTCCCGTCCACAGTCAATATGTTCGTACCAATGTTGTCGAGACGGGCTCCTATGACAATGTATTTGTCGTACATTGCCCTGTCATAACCTTGCACGAAACCTACTACGTTTCTGGAAGTCAGCGTATCGCCGTTTTGCTGCGCGACACCGAACACGTCTCCGTCATCACCGCTCAACAAATCCACGCCATATTCGCGGAACATGTCCCTGACATACTCAGCAGCAGCTTTTTCACCTTCCGAACCAGCCTTACGGCCGCCAAGCTCATCAGACGCGAGATATGAGACATGTGATTTCAATGTCTTCATGACATCACTGTCACTGAGTTCCGAATATCCTGAAATGACCTGAGCCTCACATGGTATAAAAAACAAGCCGAAGGCCAATGCCAAGAGCAGGGCTCTACTTATTAAACTTCTCATAATCAATTAATTGACTAGCATCCAAACGCCATCTGGGCAAAATGATTCCGCCTTGATCTTTTTCAGGTTGTCATAAGCATTGACAATACTGTCCGCAGGACAGACGCCCACTGCGGTAAAGCCGTTCCTGAAATTTATCAATGTCACCGGATAGCCTGCCTTTTCCACTTTGCCTTTCAGATATTGTGCATTGCCGGTATCCATGAAGCAGCCGAGTATCAGGTAATAACGATGTGTGAGCACCCCTGATTCCAGACCGCCCATCGACTTGGGTTCCAGCATTGTCTCATTCATGTTTTTGAGGGAATCCAGCACGGCAAGTGAATCGGCAAGCTGCTTCTCCACCTTCGCCAATGAATCCATACGCGCTTGATGTTCAGCTTCTTGAACAGCTTCAATGGCAGCCCTGCGTGCTTCAATGTCAGCGGAAGTCGGACGTCCGGCAAGTTTCCGGAACACATCGCATCCCGAACACAGAACCGCCGCCGCGCACATCGATATGATGAATAATCGTCTCATAATACATAAATTCCTACAAATTTAATAAATATAATTATTTTTGTAGCGAGAACATAAAAAATACGCCATGCAGTTAATACAAAACATCAAGACTTTCCTGAAGGAAGTGATTGACATCAGAGCCACTATCGACACACAGAAAGCTGACGAATCCATCAGAGGGAACATTTATTTCAAAGGCCCTAACGTATGGATTCTGGTTTGCGCCATCGTCCTCGCTTCCGTCGGACTCAATGTGAATTCCACTGCCGTCATCATCGGTGCAATGCTGGTGTCCCCTCTCATGGGACCTATCTTCGGAATCGGACTCGGACTCGGAATTGATGATGCCGACCTCATAAAGTCCGCGCTCAAGAACTTGGCTACCATGGTGATTATAAGCCTCTTGGCCGCATCATTGTATTTCCTGCTCACCCCATTGAAACTTGCCAATCCGACTGAGCTGATGTCCAGGACCAACCCGACAATCTACGATGTGATGATAGCATTGTTCGGCGGTCTGGCAGGCATTTTCGAGATGAGCCGCAAGGAAAAGGGAACGGTCATTTCCGGCGTCGCTATTGCTACCGCATTGATGCCTCCTCTCTGTACCGCAGGTTACGGCGTGGCATCAGGAAGCCTGTTCATATTCCTCGGTGCATTGTATCTGTTCTTCATAAACTGCATCTTCATCATCCTGGCCACATATTTGATGGTCAAGTACTTGCACTTCCATGAAATCGAGATTCCGGACAAGGTGAAGGCAAAGAGGACGAAAACATGGATAACTGTCGTGGTAATTCTGGTGATCGCGCCGAGCATCTGGTCCGCATTTACGATGATCCGCGAGAACAAGTTCAACATCAATGTCGAAAATTTCGTGGCTGAGAACAAGAATCTCGAAACCGGATATATTTACGACCACAAAATCAGCTACCGTAAAGGCGGCAGCGTAGAATTGTTCATTGCGGGAGAGCCCCTCACCGCCAGCGAAAAGTCCAGACTCATCGAGTCCGCGGCAAGACATAAGATCAATGAAAATCAGCTGAAGTTCTCTGAAAGGGCGATGTACGAGTCCGACAAGGCATCTGAAAAGATAATGAAGGGCATCTACGAACGTACCGATTCCGAGATTGCAAAACGTGAAGCCAGGATCAAGGAACTGGAAAAAGCACTTGAAAATTATAAACTTGGAGAAATTCCTTTCGAGCAGATTGCCAAGGAAATCCACAGCCAATATCCGCAAATCGGAAAAATGTTCATCGCACGTGGAGCTGAGGTAAGATGCGACAGTCTGGCTTCCACCAAAGGCCTGGTACTCATGACGGAATCCGCCAAACCGCTGCCTGCCGACGACATCCGGAAACTGGAAAACTGGCTGAAAATCAGGCTCGGCGATTCTACTGCCGTAGTAATCAGCAAGTAAGCATTGCATGCAATGACATTGGTCCGGAGCGCATTGAAAATTATTCTCGCAGGAGTCCTCGGAGGCTCTGCGGCATTTCCTCTGCGCGCCCCGGATTTCCGGCATTGTTCCGAAGAAAGGCTGGCGCCCGCGCGTCCGCTGTTCGGGCCCGCGGATACCGTTTCAATGTTCGTCATCGGCGATGTGATGCTTCATGAACGGCAGATGTCCTATAGCTACGGGCCTTTCCTTGAGCATATCAGCGGCCGGATGAAGGCTGCGGACATCACTGTCGCGAACATGGAATTTCCACTCGGCGGCAAGCCGTATTCCGGCTATCCGGCATTTTCCGCGCCCGATGAATATGCTTGCTACATAAATAGTTGCGGAGCCAATGTCTTCCTGGCAGCGAACAACCACATTCTCGACAAAGGTTACACGGGAATTGAACGGACAATTCATGTCTACGACAGCCTGGAGGCCGCAGGCGCCATCAGATATGCGGGAATAAGCGCTGATTCCCTGGACAATGCGGGGCGTTATCCGCTGATTGTCAATGTGCGAGGTGTCCGGATCGCCCTCCTGAATTTCACATACGGGACCAACAATCCCGTGAAACGGGGAAAATGGCCGAAGGTAAATCTCTCCGACACGACCGACATCGCAGAAGCGCTATCGCGGGCGAAAGAGCGGAAACCGGATTTCATCGTGGCGCTCCCGCATTGGGGCGAGGAATACGAATTGTGCCATTCCGCCCGCCAGGAAAAACTGGCCAAATGGCTGGTAGCCAAGGGGGTCAATGCCATCGTGGGGACCCATCCGCATGTGGTGCAGGATTCGTCGATGATTGCCGGCGTCCCGGTTTTCTATTCCCTGGGCAATGCCGTGTCGAACATGAGTGCGGCAAACACCCAACTGGAGCTCGCCGTGGAACTGAAGTTCGCACGTTCCACATCAGGTGACATGTCAATGCTGCCGCCGTCTGTCACTTACCTATGGTGCTCACGTCCAGGCAAATACATGGACAATTATACCACATTGCCGGTTCAGGATTTCATCGGGAAACGCGAACTTTGGCAGGCCCCTTACGACTATGACAAAATGATGTCCACCTATCACCACGTGAAGGCTGTCACCGGAGTCCGGTAAATATTTTTGCGGAACGGGATTATAGATGTAACTTTGTGGATTGGCCGCCCGGGAAGTCCCGTGAACGGCAGGATAAAGATATGAGAAAAGACATTACATTGGAAGCTATGGACCCCATAGAAATTTATGGGGCCGGAAATAAGATACTGACAGAATTCTGCTCCTATTTTCCTGGATTGAAGGTGGTTGCGAGAGGAAATCTGATCATGCTGGACGGAAGCGAGGAACAGATAGAGCAGTTCAGCACGAAATTGGATGAACTCATCGAGAGGCGCCGTCACAAACTGAATCTTACGAAATTCGATGTGGAGGACATTTTCGACGGGGAGACTTCGCCGGACAGTTTCACATTGAACGGAGATGCAGTCATAGTCCACAGCACGGACGGCAAGCCGATAAGGGCGAGAAACAAAAAGCAGCAGGAAATGGTCAAGGCCTACTTCAGCAGCGATCTGGTTTTCGCTGTCGGGCCTGCCGGCACAGGTAAGACATACATCGCTATTGCATTGGCTGTCAGAGCATTGAAAAACAGGGAAATAAAGAGGATCATCCTTACCAGACCGGCCGTGGAAGCCGGGGAACGTCTGGGATTTCTGCCGGGAGACCTGAAGGACAAGCTGGATCCGTACCTGCAGCCGCTTTATGATGCCCTCGGGGACATGATTCCGACGAAAAAGCTCCAGGAATTCATCGCGGAAGGCACCATTCAGATAGCGCCGCTGGCCTATATGCGAGGCCGTACACTTGACCGCGCATGTGTAATTCTGGATGAGGCGCAGAACACGAATCTCGGGCAGCTGAAAATGTTCCTTACCCGTATGGGACCGGATGCCAAATTCATCGTGACAGGTGATGCCAGCCAGGTGGATTTGCCGCACAAGGAGGATTCCGGACTTGTACGTGGAATAAATATGTTGAAAAATATCAAGGGCGTCTCAACAATCTTTTTCACTAACGAAGACATTGTAAGACACCCGCTTGTGACGAAAATCGTCAAGGCTTTCGACAGTGCAGAGACACAGGAAGCGGAAAAATAAATGCAAAAAATATTTGCATATTAAAATCGAATCTTCTAACTTGCATTCCGAAAAATAGAAACGGAACTATGTTTATGATGAACAACAATTCTTGGTGGTGGCGCTCTTACTACTCTGACAGTCGTAGGAGGCTATAGCCGTATGTTGTTCTGAATCATTCAGATAACTCAAGCCCCGCCGCGACTGCGACGGGGCTTTTTTTCGTACAGAATCGTAAAACAACTTAAATTATAAACATTATGGAACAGAAAGTACCTTACAAAATCTACCTCGAAGAAAACGAAATCCCTAAAGCATGGTATAACGTACGTGCCGACATGAAGAACAAGCCGGCTCCGCTGCTCAACCCGGCGACATTGCAGCCGATGGGCATCGACGACCTGAAGTGCGTATTCTGCGAGGAGCTTTGCAAGCAGGAACTTGACAATGACACTGCATACTTCCCTATTCCGGAGGAAATCAGGGACTTCTATAAAATGTACCGTCCGTCACCGCTCATCAGGGCATACTTCCTCGAAAAAGCATTGGGCACACCGGCTAAAATCTACTATAAGTTCGAAGGCAACAACACTTCCGGAAGCCACAAGCTCAATTCTGCCATTGCGCAGGCTTATTATGCCAAGAAACAGGGGCTCAAAGGCGTGACTACCGAAACAGGAGCAGGACAATGGGGCACGGCATTGAGCATGGCATGTGCATACTTCGGACTTGATTGTCATGTATTCATGGTAAAATGTTCGTACGAGCAGAAGCCGTTCAGACGCGAAGTCATGCGTACCTACGGGGCACATGTCACGCCGTCTCCAAGCATGGAGACAGAGGTCGGCCGCAAGATTCTGGCGGAGCACCCGGGAACGACCGGCAGTCTGGGATGTGCCATTTCCGAAGCGGTGGAAACTGCTGTCACTCATGACGGGTACAGATATGTTCTCGGCTCAGTCCTGAACCAAGTACTTCTGCACCAATCAATTATCGGTCTTGAAGCAAAAGCGGCGCTCGACAAATACGGCATCACCCCTGACATTGTCATAGGCTGTGCCGGAGGCGGTTCGAATCTCGGCGGTCTGATAAGTCCGTTTGTCGGAGAAATGCTGCGCGGCGAGAAACAATACCGCATAATCGCCGTAGAGCCTACATCCTGCCCTAGCTTGACGCGTGGAAAATATGCCTACGATTTCTGCGACACCGGTGAGATTTGCCCGCTCTCTAAAATGTATACTCTTGGCAGTCAGTTCATTCCGTCAGCGAACCACGCAGGCGGTCTCCGCTACCACGGAATGAGCAGCATCCTGTCACAGCTCTATGCCGACGGCTACATGGAGGCCCGTTCCGTCGAGCAGACTTCCGTATTCGAGGCGGCGGAATTGTTTGCACGCACGGAAGGCACGCTCCCTGCACCTGAAAGCAGCCACGCGATACGTGCAGCCATTGACGAGGCCCTGAAATGCAAGGAAACGGGAGAGGAAAAGACAATTCTTTTCGGTCTCACGGGAACAGGTTATTTCGACCTGAAGGCATATGAGCAGTTCAATGACGGAAAAATGACTGACACCATCCCGACTGACGAGCAGATCAGGGAAAGTCTCAGTCATCTTCCTAAAGTCGACTAGGGCCTACAGGAACGCGATGCGAGCCGGTATGTCTCCAGTGCGGACGCTCCATTTATGCTTGCCGGAACCGGTATAGCAATGAAGGGTTCCGCTGGAGACATAATCTTTGGCATCTGTCACATAGATATCTCCGTTTCCCGGATTCACGGTCACCGTAAAAGCTGTGGTGATGTCACTTTCCGTACCGTCGGTTATGAAACTGCCGGATTCCAGTTTGCGGGTCTTGGCATTGACAATATTATATGTCGTAGTCGGCTTCCATGTAGGAGGAATATAAGTCAAACCTATTACATAAATCTTGTCTCCGGCCAATGCCATGCTTGAAACCGGTACATTCACAGTGCCGCCAAGCTCATACTTGTCACCTTTCTTGACAAGATAGTTGAGAGTACTGCTGACATCGCGGTAATTGCCTATTGATGAAACCCAGATTGTCCCCTCAGCATCCACAAGCATAAGTTGCAGATTAACAGCGACTTCAATATTATATTCCACTTTCATTGACTTCAAGTCCACGACGGAAACGGTATTGTCATTTCCTGCGACATATCCTCCGGAATTGGCGACATAAGCCTTACCGTCCCTGATAACGAGCTGCTCCGGCTGATACCCCACGGTCACCTGTCCGGTAACCTTATAAGTATCGAGGTCAATGCGATACAGCGCTCCTTTCTGAGTTCTGAGGGCTTCCTTATCTTTAGCCACGTATGATGTCACATAAGCATGGTTTCCGTCAAATGCGATGAAACGGCAGTTGGGAACATCCACCTGAGCCAGACGCTTCATGGAGTACGCGTCCATGATTTCGACTTTGTGCGAGCCATTGACGACAACAAAAACCTTCCCTTTGTAAACTTGTACATCATTGCCGGTATCGCCCAGTCCTTTAACGACTTCCGGGTTATACTCCGTGAACACATCCCTGATATAGAAACCGTTATGGAAATTCAGGAAATCCAGCCTGGCCTTGTTGCTGCCCATGTTGCCCTGATTGACAAGGTAGATTCCGGAAGGTTTAGCCGACGCATTGACAGCAGCGTCAACGACCTCATAATCAGACGGTTCCCCATTCTCACCGGGAAGGAATCTCAATGTATCTTCCTTACGGCAACCTGCTGCCGCAACCAATGCGATGGCAAGCACTACCTTGCCAAAATTTTGAAAAATTCTTTTCATAAAAAAATTTGTTTAAAGTTCAATGCTGACCGACAGTCTGAAATTCGTCTTGGGCATAGGATAATTCAGGACCACCTCATAATCCTGACCGAAAAGATTATTGATTTCAGCTGTCGCTTTCAATATTTTCTTATTAATATTCAATGTTTTCTGCAATGACAGATCGCTGGTATACCAAGGCAGGACATAGTTCCGCCACGTGTTTTCCTTGTGACTGTACCGTTCCCCGGTATAGATGAAAGAATAATTCAGCCCCCATCCTTTATAATATATGGAAGCGACGGCTGAACCGCTATGCTTCGGCACATACGGAATCTGATTCTTATAGAAGGTGTCTGATTTGTTCGTGATATCTATAGCTCTCTGCCATGTATATTGGAGTTTCACAGCTGCTTCCACCTGGCCGAAACTGAAAAAGACATCACATGAAGCGTCAACGCCCTTGATATCCACCGTTCCGAGATTCAACATCGTCCACCTGAACTGCTGTCCGCCCGGATAGGCTATAATCTTATCCTTCACCTTGTTCCAATACCCGTCAGCGCTCAGGTTCAATTTCCTGAAGGGACCTGCATGGAGATAATTTCCGGAATACGTGAAACCGGCATTGGCCTGCCAAACGGTCTCGGGGCGGAGGGCGGCGCTGGCGGAGTTCGTATAATACAAATCATTGAACGTGGGCATCCTGAACGAGCTTTTGGCGAAAGCCCTCACAAATAAATCATTGTTTTTCAGCACCTTGTATGAGACATAGAGCGCAGGGGCCGCCTTGCTCCGGCGGGAGTCCGATGAGTTTTTGCGCGCCTTGTCGTGTATGAAATAGCCCAGCAGGCTTGCCTGCATCTTCAACCTTCCAAGGTCCAATGCAGTGGCGGCAGACACCATCTCCGTGAATCTCACAGGCTGGGGGAACGGCAGGTTACCCGACATGTAGTTGTCGGCGTCGAGATAGTTCCATTTGAAGTCACAAGAAAGGGATACATCCCAGAAATCAGTGATGCTGAACAAGTTGGCGCATGAAGCAAACAACTCTTTCTGTCTGTACGTGTTGCTCACATAAAGCCTGCGCATGTCCTTGTCCTCATAGAAGGTATAGTCATAGGCGAACTTGGCATTGAACATGGAGCGCCACCATGGCGTCCAACTGTTGACTGCCCTGCCCTGAACGAACAAGTTATTGTCCCTCATGCGCTCGCCATTTGTAAAGACATTGCTCACGACCGCCCCAGGGATTCCCCTGTCGGAATGATAGTTATAGGCCTTTAGCGTCCAGCTGCCATGTCCCAAAGCCCCATAGAACGCAGCCTCCGTCCGCAAAGCGCATACATCACCATTGCGCCTGAATGCTGTAGTGTCATAGGCAAGATTTCCTCGGGAATCATAGCCCCGGCAACGGAATTTATATTTGCCGGAAGCATTGACAAAACCCGCAGATACGCTTCCCGAAACATTGTCTGATATTTTATATTCCGCTCTGAAAGAAGGATTTACAAGGTCAAAGGAGCCTCCTTTCAGCGATGCTTTGAGCTTGAATTTTCTGCCGTCTTCAAATCTCGGCCTGGAAGTGTTGATATACACGACGCCGGATGCTCCGAACTCTCCGGCTGATTGGAAAATATCACTTTTCTGCCCGTTGTACAGCGATATTTCCGCCACGTCATCGAGCGAGAAACGTCCCAGATCCACCTGTCCGTTCTGCGCATTGCCGAGTTGTATACCATCGATCAGCACAGCCGTATGGTTGGTCCCCAGGGATCTGACATTCACGGTCTTCAATCCACCGATTCCGCCGTAATCCTTGATCTGGACACCGGAGAAAAAGCGCATTGCATCAGCGACAGAAAGGGTGTTCAGCCTCTCAAGTTCCTTTCCGCCAAGGGTTTGCGCGGGTATAGTCTCCCGGTATCCGAAGCCGGAAGCATATCCCAATACCATCGAACTGTCCAATTGGCGGTTCAATGCCAGACTATCGGCCGGCTCAGCATACGAATTTCCGCTGACGGCAAAAACCGCCAGTGTCACGACAATGATATACTTAAAGAATTTCATCCGGCCAATTAACTGTCAATCAATGTAATACACACCGATTCAGCCACAGTTTCCCGGACTAATGCACAAGAGACCCAGCCAACGCCGCCCGTCCTCCGCAGGCAAGAACCGATGGTACCGATGAATGCAGGCATTCTGACTCGCCTCGTCATTGAGGTCTCACAGTAGCGGGAACTGCCCGGGAATCTCACCCGGTTTCCCCACATTCATTTCCGGCGTCAAATATACATCATCAATAATTATCTGACAAATAAGAAATCGGATAAATCAATTTAGAGGCGCAACATCAGCGAAAAAGGGCCGGCCGGTAACCCGGTCAGCCCTTGTCAGAATCAAATTCCAGCTACGGATTTTATTCAACCTTGCCGGCAGCTGTGATCTTGGAATATTTCTCGTAACCTGCCATGTATTCAGGTGATTCCTCACGGAAACGGTAGTAAGCATTCTTAAGGTACTCAGCAACACCGACTTTCACATTCTCAGCCTTGGTGATTTCGAATGCTTTCTCGAACGGAGCGATACAAGACTTGAGGTCAGCCTCGAACTCTTTCACGAGAGCCATATACTTGGCGTCGTCAAGTTCTTCCTGTGCCTTGGTCTGCACCTCGATAGCCTTGTTGTAGAACATTGTACCTTCTCCGATATAACCATACTCATACTCAGGATTGATCTCTGCGCATTTCTCGTAAGCTACGACAGCCTTGTCGAGGTCTCCGAGCTGTGCGCGGATATTTCCTTCCACATAATAGAGAGAAGCATTGTTAGGCTCATTTACCTTAGCCTTGTCGAGCAGTTCGAAAAGTCTGTCAGTGCTCTCATTGGCCTTCAGATAGTAGTTGATGAGACCGATGAGGATGCTCTGGCTCTGCGGGAATTTCTCGAAACCTTCCTCAAGATACTTCTTGGTGTTAAGTGTATCTACGTCAGCGAGTTTAGCGAAAACCTCACCACCTTCGTAGTAGTAACCGAGGTTATAGCATTTCTCGAAGAGGTCCTTTGCCCTTGCATTGTCCTTGCTTGCCCAAGCGGTGAAACCGGCATTGTAGATAGCGCTGGTATCAATCTTGGAAAGCGGTGCAAGTGCCTCGACTTCAGCAGCTTTCTCGAAGAGCTTGCTGGCAGCTGACAAGTCGCCGAATGTGTACTTGTTGAAAGCCTCGTTCATGTATTTTTCTGCAATCTGCTTGTAAGCCTCTGCGATATCCTTGGCCTTGGTCTGCTTTGCATCGATTTCATAAGCCTTCTGATATGCATCTGTAGCTTTTTCAAGTGCATCAGCATATACAGGCTTTGTAACCTCGATGATTGCAAGCTGGCCTTTAGCATTGAAGTAGAGGTTCTTGTCAGCATATACGTTCTTTTCGTACTGCTCACCATTGATGGTAACGACCTCTGTAGACTGAGCCTTTTCGGAACCCATCATAAGTGAAAGTTCCGTCTTGCTGGCTCCCGGAATAATGCTTCCGGTAGGAGCGTCATACGCTTTTACATACTCCTGACCGAGCTTGATCCATGTAGCGACCTTGATGGCCTTCTTTTCATTTTTTGCAGCAGCCTCGGCAGCCTCCACAGCCTTCTTGGCATCTGCAGCAGACTTTACCTGTGCATCAGCTACCTGTACTGAGGTAAAAATCGCCAATGCGAGAAGAATTTTTTTCATATCTAATAGAGTTTCAATGTTTTAATTCTCAGTTTTTTCCGTTTCAGCCGGAGCATCCGGAGCGGTCTCGCCTTCAGCAGGCAATTCTTCTTCATCACTCTTCGCCACTACTGACACTGAAGCGATGGAATCATTGTCCCTGATGTTTATAAGCTTGACTCCCTGGGTATTACGTCCAGCCTGCTTGATATCTGCAACAGCCATTCTGATGATAAGACCGCTCTGGGTAATGATAAGCAGGTCATTCTCCTCTGTAACATTCTTCAGTGCTACAAGTTTTCCGGTCTTGTCAGTAATGTTCATGGTGCGGACACCCTTGCTGCCACGGCTGGTCTTGCGGTATTCCTCGAAATCAGTCCTCTTTCCGAGTCCCTTTTCTCCGATCACAAGCAATGTATGAGCTGCAGCATCCTCTGCCTCAGGTTCATAGCATACCATGCCGATAACATAGTCATCCTCATCAAGATTAATGCCACGGACGCCGGTCGCCGTTCTTCCGAGCGGTCTCGCATCGGTTTCGTCGAACCTTACGCAACGTCCGTTGCGGCTTGCGATGAGCACCTCGGACTTGCCGTCGGTAATGATTGCTTCGAGAAGTTCGTCGCCCTCACGTACATTGACAGCATTGACTCCCTTGGCACGAGGCCTTGAGTATGCTTCGAGCGAAGTCTTCTTGATGATACCTTCCTTGGTGGCAAGGATGATGAAGTGACTGTTTATATATTCCTCATCAGTCAATGTAGGAACATTGATGATGGCCTTGATCTTGTCGTCCGGAATGCTGAGGACGTTCTGGATCGCACGGCCCTTGGATGAGCGTGATCCCTCCGGCACCTCGTAGACCTTCAGCCAGAAGCACTTGCCCTGCTCCGTGAAGAACAGCATCGTACTGTGCATATCGGCCACATACAGATGTTCTATGAAGTCTTCATCCCTCGTAGCGGTTCCCTTCATGCCTACGCCGCCTCGGTTCTGGGTCTTGTATTCTGCAAGAGGAGTTCTCTTGATATATCCGAAATGAGAAATCGTGATGACCTCGTCATCATCGGCATAGAAGTCCTCAGGATTGAACTCTTCTGCGTTAGGTACGATTTTCGACCTTCTTTCATCGCCATATTTGGCCTTGAGCTCCATGGTTTCGTTCTTGATGATTTCCATCTGCATTGCAGGATTTGCAAGAACATCGTTACACCATGCGATGAATTTCTCCAACTCGTCGTACTCTGCCTGGAGCTTCTCCCTTTCGAGTCCGGTGAGCTGACGGAGTCTCATTTCCACGATGGCCGAAGCCTGTGCCTCAGAGAATCCGAATGTGGTCATGAGGGTATTTCTGGCCTCGTCCACAGTCTTGGAAGCACGGATAATCCTGATGATTTCGTCGATGACGTCGATCGCCTTGATGAGGCCTTCGAGGATATGTGCTCTCTTCTTCGCCTTGTCCAGGTCGAACTTGGTCCTGCGGATAATGACCTCGTGCCTGAAATCCACGAACACTTTCAGGATGTCCTTGAGAGACAATGTCCTAGGACGGCCCTTGACAAGTGCGACATTGTTGATGGCGAAGCTTGACTGGAGCGGGGTGTATTTGAACAAGGTGTTCAGCACGACATTTGAATTGGAGCCCTGCTTTACCCTGAAGATGACTCTCACGCCCTCGCGGGAAGTTTCGTCGTTCATGTAGGTGATGCCCTCAATCTTCTTGTCATCAACCATCTGGCCGATCTTTTCGAGCATCTCCTTCTTGTTCACCATGTAAGGAATCTCGGTAACGACAATGGTCTCGCGGCCGTTGTTGTCCACCTCGATTTCCGTCTTCGCACGTACCACTACCTTTCCGCGGCCGGTCTCGTATGCATCCCTGATGCCCTGGATTCCCTGGATGATACCTCCTGTAGGGAAATCCGGACCTTTGATATAATGCATCAGACCGTCAGTGTCGATGTCCGGATTGTCAATGTAGGCGCAGATGGCATCGCAGCATTCGCCGAGATTATGCGGCGCCATGTTGGTGGCCATACCTACGGCAATACCTGCCGATCCGTTCAACAGCAGGAGCGGCGCCTTTGTAGGCAGCACTGTAGGCTCCTGTATCGTATCATCGAAGTTCAGCTGGAAGTCTACGGTATCCTTCTCCATATCGCCGAGGACATCATTGGCAAGCTTTTCCAACTTGGCCTCGGTGTATCGCATGGCAGCGACAGGGTCACCGTCCATGGAACCGAAGTTTCCCTGACCATATACGAGGGGATATCTCTGGTTCCAGTTCTGTGCAAGCCTTGCCATCGCATCATATACGCTGGAGTCGCCATGCGGGTGGAATTTACCCAGTACCTCTCCGACAATTCTCGCTGATTTCTTCGTCTGTCCCGAATAATCCAGGCCCAGACCTTCCATTCCGAACAGCACACGCCTCTGCACAGGCTTCAGACCATCCCTGGCATCCGGGAGCGCACGGGAAACGATCACGGACATTGAATAGTCAATGTACGCGGACCGCATTTCCTCGTCAATGTTCACCTCCTCGATGATGCCTTTCATTCCTGTCCCCTCTTCCTGCTGTTCAGCAGCGTTCTTGTTCTCCTCATTCATATCCATTTTCTAATGTGTTTTTCTGTTACATATAACATACAAATTTACAATTTTTTTGGCATAGCACCAAAAATGAATGAAAAAGGTCTTAATTTTGCCAGTGGAGAGGCGTCGCCGGATGCACGGCGGCGGAAAATGAAAGGACACGGAATATGGAAATCAAGATATCAGAAGAACTCAACAGCATAATCAATTACGCTCGGGAAGAAGCCATGAGGACAGGCAGTTACGGCATCGGTCCGGACCACCTGTATCTAGGAATCCTCAGGCATCATGACAATGCGGCATGCGGCACGCTTGAGAAGCTCGGAACCGACACGGACTCGATGAAAAGATTCATTGACAGCAGAATTTTCACGAACGAGCACATCCCGTATTCCGAGATGGAGAACATCACCTTCTCCAGGGCGTCACAGAACATTCTCAGCCTTTCGATAATGGAAGCCGCCAAGCTTCGGTGCGGGGAAGCCGCGCCACAGCATCTTCTGCTGGCATTGTGCAGATCCACAGGAAGTTACGGCACTACTTATCTGAGAAACATAGGCATTGACTATAGCAGGATATTGACCTACATGGAGAAGAACGGGCTGCTCGCGACGGACTCCGGACAGAGCGATGACGGGGAGGAAATCAGCGACGGCGGCACGGAGGCGGCAGGCAAGGAGCAGGAGACGGACATCATTTCGGAATTCGGCATTGACCTGACCAAGGCTGCGGCCGAAGGCAAGTTGGATCCTGTCGTCGGCAGGGACAAGGAAATTTCGCGCGTGATCGAGATTCTGGGGCGACGGAAGAAGAACAATCCGATGCTGATCGGCGAGCCGGGCGTGGGAAAATCCGCCATCGTGGAGGGCATTGCAATGAAGATTGCCGACGGCACGATTCCATCGGTGCTGAAGAACAAACGCATTGTGTCACTGGACATTGCGTCAGTAGTGGCAGGCACCAAATACAGGGGCGATTTCGAAAAAAGGATCAAAGCGATAATCAAGGCGGCAAGCAACGATCCGAATCTGGTGATGTTCATCGACGAGTTCCACACGATCGTCGGGGCTGGTGGCGGACAGGGCAGCCTGGATGCCGCGAACATGCTGAAACCGGCGCTTGCGAGGGGCGAGTTGCAGTGCATCGGCGCCACCACGATGGACGAGTTCACCAGAATCGTGGAAAAAGACGGGGCTCTGGACAGGAGATTCCAGAAAATCGTCGTGGAACCGGCCGGCGTGAAGGAGTCCGTAGCAATACTGGGCAAGCTGAAGACGAATTACGAAAAATTCCACAATGTCATCTACACGGACGCGGCGATTGACGCTTGCGTGAGGCTGACTGACAGATACATACCGGACCAGTTCCTGCCCGACAAGGCCATCGACGCCATGGACGAGGCCGGTTCAATGGTCAGGCTGAAAAGAGGCGCGGGAAAACAGGAGAGCATCGTCAATGAAAATGACATCTCGACCGTCGTCTCGAAAATGACCGGCATCCCGGTGAACAAGGTCGCCGAGTCCGAGGGGAACAGGATAATGAAAATGCGCGAGCGCCTGAGAGGACGCATCATAGGCCAGGACAATGCCATCGACACCATCGTGGGGGCAATTCAGAGAAACAGGGCCGGGCTCAAGGATCCGGGCAGACCGATCGGGTCGTTCATGTTCTTCGGACCTACCGGTGTCGGCAAGACGGAACTGGCCAAGCGTATCGCCGAGTATCTGTTTGATTCTGAGGATAATATGGTAAGAATCGACATGAGCGAATACATGGAGAAATTCTCCGTTTCGAGACTCATCGGCGCGCCTCCGGGATATGTCGGCTACGAGGAAGGAGGACAACTTAGCGAAAGGGTCAGACGGAAGCCGTATTGTGTCGTGCTGCTGGATGAAATAGAGAAGGCACATCCGGATATTTTCAACTTGCTGCTGCAAGTGATGGACGACGGACGTCTCACGGACAGCGAGGGAAGGACGGTAAGTTTCCGGAACACCATCATCATCATGACTTCCAATGTCGGAAGCCGTGACATTCAGGAATATGGGAAGGGAGTGGGTTTCAACACGGCCAGCCGCAATGTGGAAATCAACCGCCAGATGGTTCTGGAAAAAGCTGTAAGAAAGGCTTTTCCGCCGGAGTTCATAAACAGGGTGGACGAACAGGTTTTCTTCAGGGAACTGGATAAAGATGATATCTTCAAGATTGTGGACATCGAGCTTAAAGACCTGAAAGCCAGGGCAGAGGAAGCGGGCTACAAGCTTACGGTGACTCCGGCCGCGAAGAAGTTCGTGGCAGAGGCGGGTTTCGACCCGAGCTACGGCGCAAGACCGCTGAAGCGCGCAATGATGAGGTACATCGAAGACCCGGTATCGGAATTCATCATAGCCGACAGGGTCAATGGCGGTGACAGTCAATCCATTACAGCTATAAAAGTCGGATTGTCCGCCGACAAGCTCAAGACGGAAGTAACGAAGGCTCCGGTTTCGGGAGCCGGTAAAAAATAGAGTTTTTATGACAAAATTGGTAATATTCGACCTTGACGGTACATTGCTGAATACAGTCGAGGATTTGGGACATGCGACAAACCACGCATTGAGAGAATGCGGATTTCCGGAGAGGCCTATCAATGATTATTATACATTGTGCGGACGCGGAATATATAACCTGTTCCGTGGCGCGGTGCCTGAGGGACAGGACAATGAGGCCGTAATCAACAGGATGGCGGAGCTTTTCCTCGCCTATTATGACGCGCACATGTGCGACTGCACTGTCCCTTATCCGGGCATCACGGAAATGCTGCATAAAATCAGCGCGGCAGGTGTGATACCGGCATTGGCCTCCAACAAGTATCAGGAGGGCGCGGAGAAGCTCATCAAGCATTTCTTCGGCGACATCGGATTCCTGAAAATCTTGGGTCAGCGGGAAGGACAGCCTATCAAGCCGGATCCGGCAATCGTCCATCAGATCATGGCGGAAAGACCTGACATCCGATTGGATGAAGTAATGTACGTGGGTGATTCCGACGTGGATATGAAGACCGGGGCCAATGCTGCCGTACGTACGGTAGGCGTAACCTGGGGCTTCCGTTCCAGAGCGGAACTTGAGGCCGGCAAGCCATGGAGAATCGCTGACAATGCCGAGGAGCTCGCAGGATTCATCTTGCAAAACGATTAAAAAAGTGCTATATTAGCATTTTCAGTGAATTTTAGGCCGCCGATTATCTCGGCGACCCCAAAGCGGCCAGGCGCATTGAAACCCTTTAAATGACGTTGCAAGGACCTGGATATCCTCGCAGAAAGATATTTATTATGGCTAGAATACCAGAATCAGAGTTAATTATCAATGATGACGGATCCGTTTTCCACATTCACCTCAAACCGGAAGAGCTTGCAGACAAGGTGATTCTCGTAGGTGACCCGGGCCGCGTGGATATGGTCGGAGAATTTCTTGAGGAGAAGGAGTTCAGACATGCTTCGAGAGAGTTCGTTTCCATCACAGGAAAGTACCATGGAGAGCGCATTACCGTTCTTTCCACAGGTATCGGAACGGACAACATTGACATTGTCCTGACCGAACTTGACGCTCTTGCGAATGTTGATTTCAAGACCAGAGAGATCAAGCCGGAGCACAGGACATTGACAATCCTGCGAATCGGCACGAGCGGCGCCATCCAGCCGGACATTCCGATCGGTTCATTCATTTTCTCGGAGATTTCAGTAGGTTGCGACGGCCTCCTCAACTGGTACGCAGACCGCGACAAGATCAATATTTCGGAGATGGAGGATGCTTTCAAGGTGCACACACGCTGGAACAGCTACCTAGGTTCTCCATATTTCGTAAAGGCCGGAGACAAGCTCATCGAGGCGTTCAAGGATTGCACAGTAAGAGGCGTAACCATTTCAGCACAAGGCTTCTACGGTCCTCAGGGACGTGTCGTGAGATTGCCGTTGGCAATGCCTGACATGCTGGAGAGATTCGAGTCTTTCCGCTTCGGAGACTACCGCATCACGAACTTCGAGATGGAGAGTTCCGCCGTCACCGGTCTGTCAGCGCATCTCGGACACCAGGCCGGAACAGTATGCTGCGCCATCGCCAACAGGTATCTCCAGAACAGCAATCCTGACTACAAGCCGATGGTCCGCAAGCTGGTAGAGCTCGCCCTCGGCAAGATGGCGGCCATCAAGTAGCTAGTTACAAGACATAATGCCGCATACGACCACATCTCCGTCAGTTTGACGCTCCGTGGAGCGCAATGGCATAGTAATCAATAAATTAGCCACTTTCAGAGTTCAAGAAACAGCAACTCTGAAAGTGGCTAATTATTTGAGCAATAATAACTTACGCGCCACACCAGCACGATTATTTGCAAGATGTCGGACATTTTTGTAACTTCGAATCAAACTAAAAAGATAACTACATGAAAAAAACTATTTATCCGGCCTACGTGCCGGTACATTTCTATTCGAAATCCATCGACGGGCAAGGGCTATTCTACAAGCTGGAAGACATGCTGATATTTTACACGATGTTCAGTTGCGCTGCCAGGAGACACAAGTTTGAAGTAATGTCATTCTGCCTGATGTTCAATCATTTCCACCTGCTCATAAGAGTTAAAGATTGCAATCAGACATTGAAGGTCATAGCGGAATTCAAACGGGAGTTTACACGCCAATACAATTTGAGATATAACCGCAATGGCAGACTATTCATGGCACCGACGGGGTGGGCGGCAAAAGACACAATGAAAAAACTACGAAGCTGCATTATTTACATCTGCAATAATCCGGTGACGGGGTCGTTATGCAAAAACGCATCTGCATATCGTTGGAATTTATTGGCCTTCAAGATGAATGGGAATCCATTCTCGGAACCTGTCAGAAAGAGACTTTGCAGAAAAAAGTTCAGGGAGAGCATTGATCTTGTCAACCGGCAATATTCATGCGGAAAGCCACTGAACTACATATTAACGGAAAACATCTTCAAAGGTCTGGACAGAAAAGAGTCGCAGCAGCTGACGGACTATATCATCGACAAGTATAACTTCCTGGATTACAATTCATTCTTGTCTTGTTTCCGTGATTGGGAAAGCGCGATATCCGTTATCGAATCCACACAAGGTTCCGAGTATGATTTGCGGGAAGATTATGAAGACTGCTCACTATATGAAAAGATGCAGGAGATAATGATGCAATTGGGATATGATGTTGACTGTAAGACAATTGACACTCTTTCTGATAATGACATCAAAAGATGCACAATGAAGATATATGGCTATCTCAATCCTCCGAGAAGGCAAGTTCTGAAATTTTTACATCTGACAAGGACGAACAGGAAGTTAAGATAAGCACGTTGCGTGGAGCGCAACGGCATAGTAATCAATAAATTAGCCACTTTCAGAGTTTAAGAAACCGCAACTCTGAAAGTGGCTAATTACATGAACAGTAGCGACTTACGCGCCACGCAACTTATTCCTTCGGGATCAGCGCGAAAGTAAGTTCGCCTTTGCAGCAGAGCTTGCCCCCGACTTCCAATTTTGCTGAGCAGAAATAGAGTGAACCTCTTTGTTCGATCAGGTGGGCGGTAATTTCGCATACGTCGCCTGGCTTTACAGGGTTCTTGAAACGGACCTTGTCAAGACCTGCGTAGAGCGTGAGATGACCCGGAATGTCGTCTTTTACCAGGATGGCGCAGCTCTGGGCCATGATCTCGCACTGGATAACTCCAGGAACGATAGGATTCCCAGGGAAGTGCCCTCTTGTAAAGAACTCATCCTCCTTGATGGTGTATTTGCAATGCGCTACACCATTCTCATCGATTTCAGCCTCATCCACCAGAAGCATCGGCTCCCTATGTGGAAGGAATTTTTTTATGTCTTCTTTATTCATTTTATTCAGGTTTTAGTACATTTAAAGTCGACTATTCTTCGTATTTTCTGAATGCTATGCAGGCATTGTGTCCTCCGAAGCCGAGAGAATCGGAAATACCGAGTGTAAGGTCGGTCTTGACAGCGGTATTAGGTGTGTAGTCAAGATCGCACTCAGGATCCGGTGTGTCCAGGTTGATTGTCGGAGGAATGATTCCGTTGTTGAGTGCAAGAATCGTGGTGATAGCCTCTGCTGCACCCGCTGCACCGAACATGTGTCCTGTCATACACTTGATGGAACTGATATGAGCCTTGTAAGCGTAGTCACCGAGCGCAATCTTATATGCCTTGGTCTCCGCAACGTCGTTCAACTTGGTACCTGTTCCATGGGCATTGATATAATCCACTTCTTC
>OFMQ01000338.1_pt1 | contig 35725 bp, 34 predicted proteins | sample 1541851 | NCBI WGS metagenome assembly OFMQ01 (sample SAMN04209227, study PRJEB22552) | human gut metagenome | biome: gut; material: feces | host: Homo sapiens | place: USA: Oklahoma | reverse complement strand
GAATGAAGTGTATGTCGCACCTGACATGGAGGGTGTCTGCCTTCAGCAGCACTATGAAAACATCCGTGTCATGGTGAAGCAGAAGACTGGCAGGGCGATGCAGGAGAAGGACGTGAAGTTTACGGACAAGAAAGGCAAGCTGCGTGTCCGTCAGGGGTGTAGCCCAATCCGTGAAGGTGTGGTGAACATCAAGCCCGACACGACGATGGAAGACCTTTTGCGTTATGTCGAAAGAGTACATGAGAGGTGGGGCATCAGAGCCATACAGATACACATCCATAAGGACGAAGGGCATTATGAATTGATGGAGCAGCGAGAGCAATGTCAATCAAGCTTGAACATTGCCGAGTCGCGACAGAACTCGGCAGAGCCAGACACCGAAGACCCCGCATCATGGGAACCGAACTACCATGCTCATATCATCTGGGACTGGATGGACCACGACACTGGCAAGTCCTTCAAGTTGAATGCTGAGGACATGTCTGCAATCCAAGATTTGGTAGCTGAGACATTGGACATGCAGCGAGGGCAGAAGAAGTCTGAGACAGGAATTGACCATCTGGAACGGAACGACTTCATCATCCAGAAGCAGGAGAACAAGAAGAAGCAGCTACAGGAAGAGGCAAAGAAAGCCATCGCCGAGAAGGAAGAAGCGGAAGCAGAGATTGAGACAGCAAAAACGGAAGTGGCAGACTTGTGGAAGGAACACGACTATCTGACAAGTGCCAACCGCACGAAAGCAGAGCGCAGCAACCGCCTCGACCTTGACATCAGAACCAAGACAAACCGTTCCCAGGCACTTGATGATACCATTGAAGCCAAGAGAAAGGAAGTGACCAAACTTGAAGCAAAAGCCGACAAGAAGCTGCAGGATTTCTACACCATCAAGGAGCGTGGCGACTGGCAAGACCCGATGTTCTTTGCCATGTCTGCCTATATTTACCGCATTGACGAGGGCTTGCAGTTCTGCATCAAAGCCATTCAGGACTTTGCCTATTCTGGCTTCGGAGGTCGTGGCGGCAAACACGGCGACATTTTCTGGGATAACGAGTCATACGCCATCAAGCACTACCTGAAGATGTTTTCCGACCTTGCCAGTGCCACCTTGAAGCAGGCGGCAGACTGGTTTGTCTGGCTGGCAAGCACCTTGGGCAGGTTCAATGCCAACGAACTCAGACGTGCCGACCATGAAGTCCACGACATTGCCGATGGCAGATATGATGGGCGAATACAGAAGTTCCAACAAGGGTTGTCAAGATGATTCTCTTTCTCTTACAACAATCCTATATCAATGAAAATAGTGATGTCATGAAGTCTTTATTTCTTCTTAAATATCAATATGCGGAGGGGGAAAGTTTTGATGGCGCGACTTCCTGCTCGTTATTGTTTTTGCAGGTAGATTCTTGTCTTCATGACTTTAAAATTGGATGATTACTTATTTGAGAATACCAGCGTCGGCATCTCTGTTGTTCAGTTCGGCCTCCTGTGTCTTGGCCTTGAAACCGTGGCTCCATCGCCATGCGAAGGTTAGGAGAATGTGGCTACCAGCTTCGGGATTGCTTTGGCGCACTATTTTGTGAACGAAATCGTTGGTGGTCTCTACCCGATTGTTTGTTCCATTTCGTTGCAAGGGCTGTTCCCAAGTCATACCTACTTGGATGTCTTTCCATTTGTAGGAGGCGCTGATGGAGCTGGTATATTCGTTGTACCAAATGGTTTCTGCAAAAAGGCTGTAGTCACGGCTGGCGCAACGGGCAGAAAGATAGAAACTGCCGAGATAGCTTTCCAAAGCGATATTGCCAGAGAAGAAGCCCCGTTTGTTCGTGTAGAGATCACTTTGAGCATTGAAATGATTATAGCTTCCTACACCGGTTATGATGAGTTTGTTGTTAAAGGCGGCATAGCGCAGATAGGCTGTCAGCACGAGCTGGTTCATGTCGCGTTGGTTCTTAGCCCCATTGTCAAAGAACACCATCCCGTCAGTTTCCGTCCGAGTTATGGTGGGCATAATGGCGTTCTTGTTGATGGCGTAGGTGGCACTAAACATTGCATAAATCTTTCCCTTGTAGTAAGTCGCACGGAGCGAGTTTTCTACATGGTTGAAGGGCTTCAGAAAAGGGTTGCCCACGCGACGCTCCCACAAATCCTTCTGAATGATGATGTCGTTCATTGATGCCAGCGAAGGAAGGCGTGAGGCGAGGCTGAATCGATAGCCAAGACTGATGCTCGGGGTGACAGCATAATTGAGGTTGGCTTGCGGGCTGAAAGTTAGTTTGTGGTATTTGTCATCCTGCTGGGTGTAATACTGGTCTTCGAGTGAGAGAGTGGCACTGCCAGAGAGTTTCTTCCAGCGTCCGTCTGCCTGTACGTATGCATTGGTGTTCGAGTTAACCATCTTAGCCTCGTTGTCGATGCCGCCAACATAATGGTTGCGCGTGTAGCCGTAGAAAGAGCGTATGCCGGATGTCAGACTTCCCCACTTGAATCCTTTGTAGTATTTTGCTTCGCCTATGACCGATGCCTTCTTGCCCCCTACACTATATTCGGTTTGAAAGCCGTTATTCTCTTGTTCGTATAAGTAGTCATAGTCAGAGTGAATATATGTGCCGACGACGTTGAAGATGAGTGCTTGTTGGTGCGGCAGGTATTTCTTAAAGTACATGCTCAGTGCGGGCGATTCGTACTGGTCGCGGGTGTCCGTGCGGTTGATGTAGTCCCCTTTTCCTGTTTCACTGACGAGATACGAGCGGTTTTGTTTAGGGTTTCGCTGTAGATTGAGGTAGCCTTGTGTTTGGAATACAAAATTGTCAGGCTTCGTGAGATTGTATTTCATGGTCGTGCCGTGCGTAGCGGAAAGCGTGCGGGCATCCAGGCTCTGGAAGCGAACGGTGTGCCAGTCCCCATTTGGCATGAGGTACTCGCGCACATCGTCAGAAGTCTGCTCGAAATAATTTTGGTAGTTTTCTCGTTGGTTAATCGTCAACTGGGAGTTTTTGCGATTATACGTGGCGAACGCATTGTTGTAACCATAGGTGAGTTTTGTGGAATTGTTAGTATTAACGCCTAAAGCAATACCATCCTGCATCTGTTTCATGACGATGTTTAGGGCTATAGCCAGATTCGAGCCGTATTTCATGCCAGGATTACGGACGACCTCCACACGTTTCACCTGCTTAGGGTCGAGAATGACGATGTCGTTGGCATCGGCAGGAATGTTATTGATGAACAGTGCAACGCCCCCAGACGGGTCAAATGAAGAAACCGTCCGCGTGACAGGATTCACGTTCAACAACGGAATCGGAAGTTTCTGCAGCAAGTCCAACCCACCGCTGGATGCTTCCGCTTGCTGGTCGGATGGGTAAATAAGCTGCTTGTCTGTAGTAAACACATTGCGGCTGGCCGAAACTACTACCTCGTTTATCTCAACGCTTTCCGTGAACATAATCAAAGTTCCCAATGCCAAATCTTGATCCTTGACAATTTGCACGTTAGCCGAATAGTCTGAATAGCCCACGTGAGTACATAGCAGAGTGTACTTCCCTGCCTGTACATCGTGGAGCACGAAAGAGCCGTTGTGCGCAGTCAGAGTAGTAGCTACAATCTTGTTGCCACGTGAAGATCTGAGTGACACATTCACCCCTTCGATGGGGCTGTTGGTCTCATCGCATATCGTAGCGGTGAGGTCTTCTGCTCGCATATGTGTACAAACACAGAATGCCAAAACAATGCAATATATTTTCGCTTTCATCATGAAATGTTTTTAAAGATTACCAAATCGGGGACAAAAGTACGCAGAAAGTCCTTTTTGTGTCAAAAAAATTGTCTGACATTTGTCTGACATTTGCTTGTCAGCAGTTTTTTCGGGTTTCTTAGGCAATGAGCAGTGATGTGAAAAAACAATGCGGCCTCCCATTGCGGAATGCTAGGAAAGCCCTATCTTAACACGCCCGCGCGGACGGTATATAAAGATGATGTTATTGTAGATGAGTACCTGAGAGAGAGCAGCAAAAATATTGGAACCACCAAACTTTTCGGTGGTTTTAACATTTTGCTCTATGTATGTTGCTCTCTTCATAAATACTCTATAGCAATGGCTAATCATTGCCTATGCTGGGTGGAAGACTTGGTAGATTAGTCACATCAAGTGAAGACAGCACCTGTAGCTGTCTGACGGCCATCTGCCGCAACATTTGCAGACGTTCAGCCTGCGGGTGTTTCTGCTCAATGAGTAGTGCATTGTATGACTCCATGTTCGACAGAACAAGCAGTTGCTGTAGAGAGGCATAGTCACGTATGTTTCCCTTGCGACCTTGGTTCTGTGACCGCCACTGTGCCGCTGTCATACCAAAGAGGGCCACGTTGAGTATGTCGGCCTCGTCCGCATACACAAAAGACTGCTGCTCTCGCGTCAGGTCTGGTGGCAACAGGTTCTGCTGTATGGCATCTGTGTGTACGCGGTAATTGAGCTTTGAAATCTCGCGATTTAGATTCCATGACAAAGATAGCCGCGAGTTCTCGTCAAACTTCAGGCGGCGATAATCCTTCATCAAGTAGAGCTTGAACTCAGCGGAAATCCACGAAGCAAACTCCATTGCAATGTCACTGTGAGCGTATGTTCCACCATAGCGTCCAGCCTTGGCTGTAATACCAATGGCACCTGTATTATCCACCCACTTTGAGGGTGTCATGATAAAGCGGTTTAGTCCTGCCTCTGTCCTAAACGTGTCGAATTGAACACGGTTAAAACTTGGATTATGGAGACTCTCCCAAAGACCGAGGAACTCAATGGTATTGCGGTTGCGCATCCAGTTCTGTATGGCAAAGCGTGGGTCATCGCTGTTGCGAAAACGAGCAATGTCCGTCAACGAGATGTACTCGTTACGGTAATCCTCGGTATAGATACCCACATCTATGCCCTTCACATGCAATGTATCGCTCTTAACTTTTGCCATACAAATCTTTCGTTAATTCAAAACTTTTGCAAACTTTGCTTGCAAAGTTACAACTTTTCCTGCAAATAGCGACAACTCGCCATCTTAAATAACGTCAAGAAGGCGATTTTTGCCTCATTTTTGCATCAAAACGACACTTTTACCTTCTCTTTTCCCTGCCTTTTATTACTTATTGGTGATAAAACTACCAAGTAGCGACAATAAACATTGGTACGATTGACTAAAGCAAACAGCCATCAACATAATGAAAGTTGACAGCCGCTTTTCTCAATCTTAGTTTGTCAAGGAATTGCTCACCACTGCTGAAAATCAACGCTATATCCGATTCAAGAAACAAGCGAGGTACAACCTACGTTAATTAGTAGCCAAAACAGAAGGGAAAGACAGGGAAATGAGGTCGAAACAGCAGAATCACGCCCAATAAGGATAATATTTCAGTTTTTCCGTTCAGTTCAAACACTTTACGCAGGCTAACATAATGGTTTTAGCGAGAATTGTATTAATTTTGTAGCATGGACAATAATCTCGTTTGAACTTTCATGCTCTAATGGGACATTTGTCACATCGAATGTCGATTATTTGTTATGGATATGGAAATAGTTGTACCTGAATATAACGTAAACACGGGACTTCGGCTTTGCTGGAGCGATGGTTATTCCATCAAAATTTCTACGAATGATAATGAGGTCATTATCTCAGCTAATCGAGAGGGGTTGCTTTCGTTGGCCAATCATTTGCTAAATTTGGCACAGACAGAAGTGTCTTGTGGCACACATATACATTTGGACGAATACAATTCATTGGAAGATGGCTCATTAGATTTAATCATTGAGAAAATATGAAATTGACTGATAAACGATTTTGGATATTTAAGAAAATAATGTTGTTTTTCGGTTTCATGCTGATATTCGGGATTGATAAGATTTCAGTTTTTCCATTCAGCTCAAGCACTTTACGCATAGTGATGTTATGGTTTTAGCGAGAATTGTATTAACTTTGTTTTGGTATAATAAGTATAGACATATGAAATACTATCAATTGTCATTTACTTTAGAAAAGAGTATAAGAGGTAATTATGAAATGCCTCATACTATTAGTATAGACACACCTAATTTTCTAAAATACATCTTAGATAATAATAAAACTATCTCAATGTATTTTGAAAATAGAAAGAACTTGTACGAAGAAATGCCGGATAATCTTCGAGGTAAACTAATTAAACGAAATGGCGTGATAGACTTTATGGATTTCACGCCTTCTTGCTTAAGTTTGGTTGCAGTAGTTAGCTATAAAATAAAACAAATTTTTGAGCATTTGAATGTTTCAAAAGACGAGTATGTATTCAAGAAAATATCTATCAAAGATTATGCAGAGGAGTTCTATCTTTTATTTATCCCCATAATACCAGATACTGAGTTTGTCTATCCCAAATGTATATTTAAGGATATGTTTGATAATGGAAACATTAAGACATTCAATAATCGCACAGAATATTATAATGACCCTAATGATTATTGTTTGAAAAAAGTGGTATTAAAGGACACCTATAGAGATTATGATTTATTGTATCCTCAAGGAGGCGGCTTCTTTTTCTCAGAACGAATAGTTAATGCTATGCAACGCGAAAACATTGTTGGATATAACCTTGTTAAAGGTGGATATTTTTATGAAGAAATAGATTTTGTCTAAAACTGCGAAATGCAAATCCAAAACGACCTTTAAACAAAATACAAGAGACCACGAATAGCAACGGAAAATAATGAAACTGACAGATAAACGATTTTTGGGGTATGGAAAGTGAGATATACCATCAGATAAATGTAATTGATTGCGAATGTTCAATCAATTCAATAGATTATGACGCTACCGACCTTAAAATTATGCTTGATCGTTTCGACAACAGAGGAACGATTGCCATTCGATTTAGGAATGTATTTGCTTATCGTGTAACTCTTGAACACTTTAGAATGACTGAGGTTATGGTGGGATTGACTTCCAGCCCCTTATACGAAGTGGAAAATTCCTCTTATCTGGGAGAAATCATGGCAACTGGGATGAGAGCGTTGTATGGAACTTCTCTAAACGTAAAGCACTATGCAATAAAGACAACCGAACACATCGTAGATATTTTAACATCCGAAGCCTACATCATAGATTGAAGTTGACGGATAACCGATTTTGGCTATGTGAGAGTTATAAAGGGATTACAGACTGATTCCACCTCGCCCTCTCTCAATCTTCCAGTCATACCGACCTTCCGCGACATCGCCAACCTCATTGAGTGTATGGCGATGTTTGATTTCATCAAAGGGCTGTCGGTGTTCCGCATAATCACAGAGCCATGCGCCGACCGCTTTCTGCTGTTCGGTGGTCTCGCCGTAGCTCTGCATAACGCTCTTGATGTCGGCGGCTTCGGAGGGAGAGAAGATTGACTTGTGCCGTTCCGTGGCGAAATGGATAATCGCTTCAACGGCTCGCCTGAACACCTCGCTTGCCTTGTAGAGAATATCGGCGATGATATTCAGGATATCCCGGCTCGATTTCAGCGCACCCTGCAACCGCTCTATGGTCTTGTCCTTCTCCGCCGTTGCCCGGCTCACCGCCATGCTGATGCGGTGCTGCTCCCCGCTCTTCTGCTCCCGAAGCTGCCGCAGAGCCGTGTCCCTCTCGGATTCATAAGTGTCAGCGATTGCCATAGCACTGTCGCGCTCCAGTTCGACCGTCCGCTTCGCCTCGGTCAGCTCCTTAGTCCGTTTCTCCACCTCTTTCCTGACGGCATCGGGGAAAGACTCTTTGATATGCTCGTTCTCGGCTTTCAGCTTCTCGTTCTCCTGCTCGATGGCTGCGTACTTGCCCTTACCGAAAAGGTTGGCGATGCCGGACTTTATGCTGTCCGTGTTCTCCCTGTCAACCTCTCGCGCACGTTCTTCCTTTTCGGCGATTTCGCTGTCAAGTTCCTCGCTGCGACGCTGCTTCTCCTCGTTCCCGATTTGTAGCTTTTCATGTTCGGATTTGGCATTGTCCGTTTCACGGATCGCGGCATCCCTGTCGGCTTCGGCTGCTTCCTTTTCCGCCTTTACCTGTTCGGCTTCCTGCTTCTGCTTGGCGATGATGAAATCAGCGCGTTCAAGATGCTCCTGTCCCGTCTGCTCCTTTGAGCTGCCCCTTTCCATGTCAAGACACTCAGCCAAGAGGGTCTGCATGTCGCTCATGGCTTTCTCGTCCAGCTTGCAGGATTTCCCGGTGTCGTGGTTCATCCAGTCCCATACGATATGGGCATGAAGGTTGGGCTTCCATGTGTCGGTATCTCCGGGGATGCCGTAATGCCCCTCGTCACGGTGGATGAAGATTTGCAGTGCCGTGATTCCCCAACGCTCCTTGCACACCTCGCAGAAATGCTGCAACTGCTCCAGCGTGGTATCATCCTTGATTACCACGACACCCTCTTTGAGCGGAGTGCTGCCGCGCACGACGGTCACCTTCCCGGTCTTCTTGTTCACGCGTTCTCGGTCTTTGGTCTGCATGGCGCGACCTGTCTTTTCCTTTACCATCGCGGCTATCTGATTGTAGCGTTCCGACAGCGAAGTGCCGCCGAAATCAGGTGCTACCCATGTCTCGTTTGCCGCCATGAGGTCGGTGCGGACATAGAACTTTTCCTTGCCGATATGAGCGAGGTATTCCGCTGTCCGCCTGTTGTGCGCCTCGCTGCTTCCGATGTTGCAGGGCTTGATGTTGATTGATGTCTTCTGTGCCATAGGCATGATGATGTTTACAGATTTACAATAGGGAAAGGGTCATTAGGGCGGAGCCTTAATCGGAGGGTGCAGGGAGAGGGTCACTTCCTGCTCGGGGTTCTCAGGGGTCGAGACCTCTGAGCGGAGATTCCAAAGAGAGGGTCACTCTTTGGTCAGGGGTGTTGGGGGCTGACAGCCTCCGACCGGGTTCTTAGGGCAGAGCCATAAGTGGGACGGGGCAAAGCCCAGCCCCTCGGGAGAGCCCACAACTACGGAAGCGAAGCGTGTAGTTATAGTGGACTATATCTGGACAAGTCCAGTCAGTCACCCCACGACAACGGAGTACCGCTTGAAATTCCGCTTTCTGCGCCCGTCTGTCATTCGTACCTATGTCGGGATAGTCTCGCCGTCATTCGTGCCGTCCTGCGCCTTTTTATGGCTCTCCGTGGGGATGCTGTCAAGCGGTCTATTCCCATAGTCTATGATATGGGGATTGTCCGTCTCTTCCTCGTCAAAAAAGTTCGGAGGTGGCAGGTCGGGAGTTTCAGACGAACAGAGGGAAGAAGAAAGAGGGAATGTGTCGCACTTTGTGCTGTCCGCTTCCTGTTCATGCCGTTGGTCATTACATTGCCTACCAAAAGAAAAAGATGTGTCGGTGGCAGGTGTCCGTATATCGCCAGTCTGTCCTTTGGCGGTAGCCGAAGGTCTGACATAATGGGGATTGGTCACAAGAACCCCATCGACATACCAGCCTGTGAGGAAATGCAAGGTATGAACGGAAGTTCGATTGTTGGTTCGGGTGGTCAGCATACCGAGCCTGTTAAAACTGTCTATGAGTTTGCCGATGGTCTTGCGGTTACAGCCCAAGTATTCGGCTAACTCCACATCGGAGGTTGCGACCTGTCCCACCTCCAAAGCAATCTCTATTCCTTTGATTTTATAAACGGTCTTTGTCCGCACGGCTTCGGACATCAGCCTGTACAGGCACTTATATCGGTTCACGGATGATTTGCCTTCCAAAAGAAAAATCCATTGCTCGGAAGACAGAATGGTGCAATAATGTATGTTCTGTTTCTTGGTGTCCATAATCTATGATATGATGGTGTTACAATGGTCTGCTATCTGCCCATGCCGTATCTTCTTTCGGGCATATAATACTCCCTGTCCTCTGCTATGTGGTTCAGTACGTCCTGCAGACGATCGAGCTGGTCATGGTCAAGCAAACGGATGGCGTTGATGGTTATTTTCTGTGACGCTATCTTGCGATGGGCGATGTCGGTTTCATCCAATGCACCGCCTTTGTCCGCATGGACAGAACGGAGGTAGTCATTGACCGCTTCCGTCTGTTCCTTGCTGGGATATGGTGCTGCCCATCGGTCTTGGATATAATCGACCATTTTGCTGACCGCCTGTGCCAGTTTGGGGTCTTGATTTGTGATGATGGCTATTAAAGTGTCCTTGTTCATATTGCCTCCTGCATTTAATTGTTCGTTTCAGTTTTCAGGGAACTCGGCTTGCGCTTCTTGCCACTCCGCAAGGATTCAAGCCGTTTGTTGAAATCTTCCTCGCAACCTGTTCCCGATGTTCCTCCCTGCTCAATCCAATGGATGATTTCATCTTCAAAGAAATAGAGTTTGTTTCCTTGCTTATGGTATGGTATGCGCTTCTCGGAAGTCATTGTATAAATGGTGGATGCGGATTTGTTAAGCAATACAGCAACCTCGTCCAATGTCAGCAACTTGTGTTTCCTACTCTGTGGATTGTCATTCTTGCCCAATGCTTCCTCCACTTTGCTTGTAAGCTGCCCGACACGTTCAATCAAAAGAGATACCGCCTGCGGTAACTGTTCAAATGTGATATTGTCCATAATCTATGTTTCGTGTTACTATTTGAGTGTTATCTGTTCGGAAGCCTTGCGCTTCAAGTCGTTCACCACATCGGCATAAACCTGTGTCGTTCCGACATTGCTATGAGTAAGCATCTTTGATATGGTGTATAAGTCGGTGCCGGCAGCCAGTTGCAAGGTCGCATAGGTATGTCTAAAGCAATGGAAAGTGATAGGCTACGCAAGGAAAAGCAGAGATAAGAAGATTAAACGTAAACCGTTTGAAATGAGCATTGTTTCAGTATTTTGCCAAATTGAGAAAATGCAAATGACAACGTAATATTGAAGTTGTTCAGTTACCAGACCGTTAGCCGGGCAGTTACTGGAACGAGAACAGGTAACGGAAAGCAATGAAAAGAAATCCTCACCGTTTTGTTTGCACTCGTACTCAGCATTTTGCTTATCAAGGAACGCTTATATGGCAAGTAACTTTGCACTAAAAAATATAAGCGTATGAAAGTAGAAAAATTCAAGGTGCTGCTCTACCTCAAAAAGAGCGGACTGGGAAAGTCGGGCAAAGCCCCGATAATGGGAAGAATTACAGTGAACCGCACGATGGCGCAGTTCGGATGCAAGTTGTCCTGCACTCCCGAATTGTGGAATCCCCGTGAAAGCCGTCTGAACGGAAAGAGTCGCGAGGCAGTGGAGACTAATGCCAAGATTGACAAGTTGCTACTGGCGGTAAACATGGCATTCGACAATCTTGTGGAACGCAAAATTGATTTCGATGCCACCGATGTGAAAGACCTTTTTCAAGGCAGCATGGAAACGCAGATGACCCTTATGAAAATGACCGATGTTGTCTGTGATGACATCAAGGCACGTATCGGTATTGACCGTGCCAAAAGTACTTATCCCGGCTATCACTATATGCGGCTGGCTCTCGGAGAGTTCATCAAGCATCAGTACAAGGTCAAGGATTTGGCTTTCGGGCAACTGACGGAACAGTTCATCCACGACTATCAGACATTTGTCACGGAAGATAAAGGACAGGCAATCGATACTGCCAGACATTATCTTGCCATACTTAAGAAGATTTGCCGTATAGCTTATAAAGAGGGACATGCCGATAAAATCCACTTCCAACATTTCACCCTGCCGAGGAAAACGGAAACGACTCCACGGGCATTGAGCCGTGAATCGTTTGAGAAAATCCGTGACGTGGAAATACCTGCATACCGCAAATCCCATATGCTGGCAAGGGATATGTTTCTCTTCGGATGTTACACAGGTGTATCTTATGCGGATGTCGTTTCGATTACCCATGATAATTTGCAGACAGACGGGGACGGGGCATTATGGTTGAAATACCGCAGAAAGAAAAACGAACTCCGTGCCAGTGTAAAACTATTGCCCGAAGCAATTGCGCTTATCAATAAGTATAGCAGTGAGGACAGAGAAACTTTGTTCCCTTTACTTCGCTGGCCCAATCTTAGAAGGCACATGAAAGCGTTGGCGGCACTGGCAGGCATCAAGGATGACCTGTGCTACCATCAGGCGAGGCATAGTTTCGCCTCGCTGATTACGCTCGAAGCTGGTGTGCCGATTGAGACCATCAGTAGGATGTTGGGGCATTCCGATATTTCCACCACTCAGGTGTACGCCCGTGTCAGTCCGAAAAAACTCTTTGAGGACATGGACAGGTTCATCAAAGCTACCGAGGATTTCAAACTTACCCTTTAATACAGCAAACGATATGCGAAGTACATTTTCACTATTACCCTATATCAACCGCAGCAAGGTAAAGGCTGACGGTACGACCGCCGTTCTCTGCCGCATAACCATTGACGGGAAACAGACGGTCATAAGCACAAGTATCTATTGCCGTCCCGAAGATTGGAATGGCAAGAAGAACGAGATAAAGTCCACAAGGGAAAACAACCGCTTGCAGGAATATCTCCGGATCATTTCAGAAGCATACGAGGAAATACTGAAATCGCAAGGTGTAGTCAGTGCAGAGATGTCGAAGAGCTACATCACCCAAAACAACATTCATCCGACTACCCTCCTGCAAATGGGAGAATGGGAACGGGAGCGGTTAAAAAAACACTCCGAGGAAATAGATTCAACCTCCTCCTATCGAAGTTCAATGTATTACCAGAAGTACCTGACAGACTATATTGTGTCATCGGGTAAAAAGGACATCTGTTTTGAAGAAGTTACAGAGGACTTCGGCAAATCTTATAAGGCATATCTGAAAAGATGCAAGAACTTCGGGGCATCTCAGACCAATCATTGTCTGCGATGGTTGAACCGCCTGTTGTATCTGGCGGTCGATAAGGAGATAATCCGAGTGAATCCCTGCGAGGAGTTGGAATATGAAACCAAACCGGAGGCAAAGCACAGATACATCAGCCGCGATGAGTTCAAGAAGATACTTTCCACCCCGATGTATGACAACAGGCTGGAGTTGGCGAGACGGGCTTTCATATTCTCCTGCCTGACAGGATTGGCGTATGTGGATATACAGTTGTTGCATCCCCACCACATCGGGATGAATGCGGAGGGCAGACGGTATATCCGTATCAACCGCAAGAAGACAAAGGTGGAAGCGTTCATACCCCTGCATCCCATAGCGGAACAGATATTGTCGCTGTACAACACAGCCGATGACGAACAGCCCGTATTTCCGCTTCCTAACCGTGACGCCTTGTGGTTTGAAATTCATGAGTTAGGTGTAATCATAGGCAAAGAGGATAACTTGTCCTACCACCAAAGCCGACATAGTTTCGGAACTTTCCTTATTTCAGCGGATATACCGATAGAGAGTATCGCCAAGATGATGGGGCACTCCAATATTCGGACGACACAGGGATATGCACGTATAACCGATGACAAAATCTCAAAGGATATGGACAAACTGATGGAACGCCGGAAGAAACAATCTACCGGCGAAAAGACAAACAAAAGTAACTAAACAATGTCAATGCAATATATTATGGATAGAGGTATAATCACAATCAGTGAAGCGGGTATGGTCACTATTCCGACCGCACCCGTATGGATGACACAATTCGAAATCGCCGACCTGTTTGGAGTATTCTCTTGTGACATTCGTAAAGCGATTCATGCTATATATAGGAATAAGGAGTTAAACGAATGTGATACGATGAAATATATCAAGCAACCAGATGGTATCAGTTATGATGTTTATAATCTTGAAATGGTTATAGCCATTGCATTCAGGATATGCAGTAGAGAAAGTATCTTGTTCAGACGGTTTGTGATAAATGAAATCTACGCCACCAAGAAAGAGAACTCAATAACATTGTTTGTATCTTGTGGCAGAGGAAGCAACCTATGGTATAGTTGAGGTTCATCCCATCAGTCACCTGTTCCCGATGCTCGGATGCAAAGGTAGCGCATGGCACTGATGGCAGTGGCAAGGTCAGGCGGCAAAGCCGTTTCGGGCAGAATCTTCCTCCTGCGGAGCGTATTCAGCCCGAAAACCTTGCCTCTGCCGACCATACGCTCGAAAGGCATCCGGCAACGGAAACAAGCGACTGACGGGAAATCAGAAGACAAAGAAAAGGAACGGCTAACAGACGAAGCGGAATCTTGATGCTTCATCCATAAATCGTTCCTTTTTCTTTTTGCTGTCAAGTCCATTACTGCCGCAAATTATAGGGCAGACGGCAAACTGCGCTCCTTCAAGAAAATCAGATCGCCGTTTGTCGGTAAGCGGAACGGTAGCCATCATTCAGCATCCTTTCGATGTCCGATTCACGGTAAAGGATTTTACCGCCCAATTGGATATAGGCTATCCGTCCTTCATTGCGGTAATCTTGAAGTGTTCTTCGGCTCACTTTCAACCGTGCCGATACCTCTTTGTCTGTGAAGAAACGTTCTCCGCCCAATGTCGGGCGGTAGTTGGCGGTCAGGCGCTCGTAGTTGTCCAGCAGACGGTCAAGGCTGTCCATGAAGTGGATTATCCACTCGTTGTCTTTGTTAATCAATTCGTTCATGTTACTTTGAATTTAGTGGGTATTGTTATTATACTTTATTTATTGCACTGAGATTATATCGTCCGTTCTTTGAATCTCGCTTCTTTTCGTCTATCCTCCACAACGGAAACGATACGCTGCACATCTTCGGGACGGTAATACGTCTTATGGTTTATTTGTGAGTAGGCAAGCGTACCGTTGTCCCGCAGAGTCTGTAACGTGCGAGGACTGATGTTCAGCATCCGGCACACGTCCTGATTGTCCATCCACTCACTTATTCTCTTTTCGCCGTGCCGTTGGCAGATTGCTTCCATACGGTGGACGAAGCGGTCGAACTTGGCGACCATCGCCTCAAAGGTCTTTCTTTCGATAGATACGATTTCCATATACATTCTTCTTTGCTGTTATTGTTTCTTTTGCCGCAAAGGAATATATAATCAGTTATCCGACAATGGATTTTCTAAAAGTGGAAGCATGTGGCACCGGTATGGCATAGGTTGTCCGGGGTACTATTTATCGTTATCATCTTAATTGGGATTTTAGCAATAATGCCAAGAACAAAATAAGGGCTTAATTCAAATTTACCCGTAAATACATCTTTGTTCTTCCTGTGATTCATATCCGGCAAATCGAAGAAGTCTGCACCATTGTTCATACCGCCATAAGGCAAAACTACACAAAATTGCCTAACAGAATCCAAGTCCTTGACTGCCTGAACTAAAGCCTCTTACTTTGCTCCCGACAAACGGTCAACTATGCGCATACAGACCAACAAGTATTCACTTTAACAAGAAACAACAATGAGCAAGAAATTCAAAAACATTGAGAACGATGAAGCGTTCAAAAACTTCAAGTTGGAAGACTATATGCCTTCCATGCCAAAACACGAACCGGAAGAGAGTTCTTCCGTAACAGAACAAGAACCTGTTGTGGAAGCGGGCAATCTCTTTCCTGTATTGGACGAGCCGGAAACAAGCGAGGGATCAGACAACGAGACAAAGAGAATAGAGGCGGATAACGTTAGCGTGGAACGGACAATCGCCAGACGTATCAGCAGCAAACAGCGCAGACTGTCATTGGACGAATACCGTGCCACCTTTCTGCGGGTACCCAAGATTGCCGACCGCAAGCCCGTGTTCGTCAGTGGGGAGGTCCGTGATAGGCTGGACGAAATCGTGCGCCGCCTCGGTGGACGTGGCATGAGTGTATCAGGGCTTATCGAGAACCTCGCCCGTCAGCACATGGAAGCCTACAGAGAATACATCGAGCAATGGCGTAAATTGTAGGAATTAAGACGAGACTAACCGGGTACTTTTAGGGCATCTTTCAGAGTTGCTCTAAATCACTTGTAACGAAGTTTGGAGGGGCAAGTTTATGTTTCGGGCAGACCGAAACCACTTGCCCCGCTCCAAACATCGCAGGGAAGGCACATCCCGTTGGTCTATCTACTGTATAACTACTATAATCAGTAATCAAATCAAGAAACAGAAAATCATGGACAACGAAAAAAGGAAGAATAATGTAAAAGGCAACAGACGGGAGCGAGCCAACAAGGGAGGCCGTCCCGTCAAAGGAGCCACCGAGAAACTGAAATACCGTGTTACGGTGAAAATGGCAACAGAGGACTACTACCTATTGAAATCCAAAGCAAAGTCAGCAGGTGTTTCTGCCAGTGAATTCATTCGTGGTTGCATTACAGAAGGCGGTGTGAAAGAACGGATATCGAAAGAGCATGGCGAACTTATCCGCAAACTCTGCGGTATGGCGAACAATCTGAATCAACTGGCACGAAAGGCGAATGCGGAAGGGTACGCCTCCGTGTTTATTCCCTGCCGCACACTGATGATAGAGATAGACAATCTTGTAAACCGAATACGCCTATGATAGCAAAAATCATGAAAGGCTCGGACTTCAAGGGTGTGGTTTACTACATCCTGAATGATGAGAAGGGTACTCAAATCATAGATGCGGACGGCTTATTTTTGGAAAATAACGACACGATAGCGCAAGGATTTATCGGGCAAGCACAGATGAATCCGAGGGTAACAAAGGTTGTCGGGCATATCGCATTGAGTTTTTCTAAGGAAGATTCGCCACGACTGAACAACGTAGTCATGGCGCAGATTGCCCGTGAGTATATGGAACGGATGGGTATCAAGAACACACAGTACATCATCGGGCGGCACTTTGACAAGGAGCATCCGCATGTGCATATTGCGTTCAACCGCATCGACAATAATGGCAAGACCATATCCGACAGGAACGATCGCTTCCGCAGCGAGCGTATCTGTAAGGAACTTACCAAGATGTACGGGCTTCATTTTGCCTATGGCAAGGAGCAAGTGAAGACAGACCGATTGCGTGAGCCGGATAAGACGAGGTATGAGTTGTACCAAATCTTGAAGACGGAGGTCAGCAGATGCAAGGTTTGGAATACCCTGCTTGAAAGATTAGAACGGCAAGGCGTAGATGTGCAGTTCAAATATAAGGGACAGACGACTGAAATTCAAGGTGTCATCTTTACGATGAACGGCTATCGTTTCAATGGTTCAAAGGTGGACAGGCAATTCAGTTACTCCAAGATTGATGCGGTATTGAACCGTAACAATTACGAGGAACGGCAGATACAACCGCAACCGCAGACTAATCGGGAAGAAATAAGCCCGATTTCAAGTGTCGGCGGCGAACTTATCAATGGCTCATTAGGCTTGTTTTCTCCAAGCAATATGCCGGAGGAACAACAGCCATACGACCCATATCTGAAAAACAAGAAAAAGAAGAAACAACGTAAAATCAACTGGTAATCATGGCAGACAACAATGTATTCATCCTCTTTGAGGAAATCAAGACCGCCTTAAAAGGCATAAATGGCAAGCTGGAAGCATTGCCCAAGGTGGCAGGACAACAACCACAAATAGAAAATAATGAACTGGATTTATCTCCAATTAAGGAGGCTATTGTGGAAACGGCAAAAGCTCAGTCTGGAGAAATTAAGGGCTTGTTGGATAAGCACTGGAAGGCTTACGCACAGATTTCCACCCTGATACTGCATCACCTTGATACAATCGAGAAGTCGCAGGATGAACAAGGTGTGCAACAAGAGCCACAACCGCAGGAGCATATCCACCGGCATAGTTTTGACATCAAGTCAAGCAAGGTTTTTTCTTTCGTTGTGGGATTGGGTGTGGCATGTGTCTTATCCCTGTGGGGCAATATCTCGCAATGGCAGTCCAATAGGAAGTATTCCGATGATGCGTTGAGGTTCCGTGCTATCCGCTCTTGGGGTGGATGTGATGCCAATGATTTGCTTTGGTTGAACAAGGTGTTTGACATCCACCGAGACGAGAAGGCCATTGAGTGGATACGGAAGCAGGCTGATGGGTATGAAACATCCCTGAAAGCGGTTTCCGACAGCCTGATGCAGGAGAGTATCAAATCAAAATCCGATTGATATGGCATCGGTCAAGGTCAAGTTTCGCCCATCCACCATAGGCGGCAAGGAGGGTACAATCTACTATCAAGTAATTCACAACCGTGTGGTCAGGCAGATAAACACCGAGTATAAACTTTTCGTTTCGGAATGGGACCGCCATTCCGAAACGGTTGTCTTACATCATATATCAACAGGACAAGAGCGGAACAACTATCTACTTTCAATCGGTTCACGCATCAAGTGGGACAAGGACAGGCTGAACAAGATTATACATGCGTTATCCCAGTCCGGCACATTTGTGACGGATGATATAGTCATGCGCTTTCACGACAACAGGCAAGAATTATCGTTCAACGCTTACATCAGCCAGCAGATAGCAAGGCTGAAACGCTTGGGGAAGATACGTACTTCGGAAACCTACACTGCCGCTCTCAGGCGTTTCAGCAGTTTTATGAATGACAAGGAGGTCTTGTTTGACCAGCTTAACGCAGATTTGTTTGCTGAGTACGAGGCTTATTTGAAAGGCAGGGGAAATACGCCCAATACCATATCCTTTTATATGCGTATCCTGAAAGCGGTTTATAACCGTGCGGTGGAAGACGGATTGACCGAACAACGGAATCCGTTCAAGTCCGTCTATACGGGAGTGGAGAAAACAATGAAGCGAGCCTTATCACTCAATGACCTTAAACGCATCAAAGGGTTGGACTTGTCATTGACACCCAATCTTGATTATGCGCGTGATATGTTCCTGTTCTGTTTCTATACAAGAGGAATGTCGTTCATTGATATGGCTTATTTGAGGAAGAAGGATTTGCAGAACGGGATTCTTTCTTATCGCAGACGTAAGACGGGACAACAGTTGTTCATCAAATGGGAAAAGTGTATGCAAGGGATTCTTGATAAATATCCGGTAAACGAAACTGAGTACCTGCTGCCAATTATTACAAAACGTGATGAAGATTATCGGAAGCAATATACCAACGAACTTCATCGTGTAAACCATTTGCTGAAGAAAATCGGAAAGCAGCTGGATTTGCCGATACCCTTGACAATGTATGTCGGACGACATTCATGGGCAAGTGTTGCCAAGAGCCGTAATGTGCCTATCTCTGTCATCAGTGAAGGAATGGGGCATGATTCCGAGAACACCACGCAGATTTATCTTGCATCATTAGATACTACAGTGGTGGATAAAGCCAATAAGAAGATACTGGATTTGCTGTAAAGTCGTGAATGTTTTGCGAATCAGTCCAACGCTTACCAAGAGACGGATAAGTTGCCTTATTCCATTGATATTGAGTTGTATTTTTCCCTCTTTATGGATAATTTTGCAAAACATCCGATATTCCTCGCAAAACAAAAGCATGGCAATAAGTAAGATTTTCAGCGTTTTATATCCTAAAAATCATTATTTTGCGTAATTTTGCATTGTAATATCCGTCTCTTGGTAAGAGAAGAACCTTTTTCCCTTATTTCTATAAGAGACGGGCGTAAACTTGAAATAAAATGCCCGTTGAAGTTGACATATTGGAAGATAGTATCTTTCGGCTCTCGCCCGAACTGTTGAATATCCTGCTCAAAGACCATACAACGAGCAAGGAGGATATTCAGCGCAATATCTTTTGGGCTACTTCGGATTATGAATATCTGGGCGAAGGGTATCAATATGATTCGCCAATTCTTCCCTGTCTTATTACCGGAGATAACGGGCATGTCATCATGCCGCGTATCCTCAAAAGTCGTGACACCCAAACCGCACGTTCACGAGAAATGGCAGAGGTGTTCACTCCGTCATGGATATGCAATGCGCAGAACAACCTGATAGATGAAGCATGGTTTGGAAGAAAGGATGTGTTCAATACGGAGTACACCGACGAACAGGGTTGTCATCGGTGGAGACCCAGCTCAAAGAAAATTCAATTTCCGGAAGGTAAGACTTGGAAAGACTATGTACGTGACAACCGGCTGGAGATAACCTGCGGGGAAGCCCCTTATATCGTCAGTCGCTATGACACCACAACGGGAGAGACCATTCCTATTAAGGAACGCATTGGTTTGCTTGACCGTAAGTTGCGGGTAGTTGGCGAAAACACGGAAACTTCCGGCGAATGGTTGGAATGGGTACAGGAAGCGTACAAAAGTATATACGCTTACGAATGGCAAGGCGATAACTTGCTGATTGCCCGTGAATCCATGCTTATCTCCTTTATCGAATACTATCAACAAAAGTTCGGCAAGCGACCCTTGTTGAAATCCATTAATTATATCGCCTACATCATTTCATGGAACGTCTGGCAGATGGACGGGCTTAAAGGTGTCGTGCCGAATAGTTGCTGTGAACGTCGGACGGTTGTAGCCGACTTGTTCGGGACAAGGGAAGAAGTCAGTCAATGCGAAGGCTGTCAGAAAGATGACATCCGCAGGCACAACGGTATCTATTGCCAAATCAAGGACTGGCGGGCCAAAGACCCTAAAACAGGAAAAATGGGAAAACGAATCCGATTTATCGACCTCATAAAATAGTGCAGTATGAAATTCACATCTTCACTAAAATTAAAACTGATATATGTGTTCCGCATCAATGATGCCGCACACAGGGGATGCCTGAAAGTGGGCGAAGCCACTTGTGACAATGACAATGTGTTCGGTTTTGCACCGAACAGCAAAGCTCTTAACGAGTCCGCAAAGAAGCGCATCAACCAATATACGCAGACGGCAGGAATCGCGTACGACCTTTTATATACGGAACTGACAATCTACTGCAACCAAAATAAAGAATTGTGCTCTTTCAACGACAAGGAAGTGCATAGCGTGCTGGAGCGTTCAGGTATCAGGAAAAAGATATTCGACACAGAACACAAAGCCAACGAGTGGTTTGTCACCGACCTTGAAACCGTCAAGCGGGCAATCGCAGCCGTAAAGGAAGGACGGGAGTCGTTGTATTCCGCCGAGGTTTCACACGGCCAAACGCCGATTGTGTTCCGCCCGGAACAACGCGAAGCCATCGAAAAGACCAAGAAGCAATTCAAGAAAAGTAACCAGATGCTTTGGAACGCCAAGATGCGTTTCGGCAAGACGCTGTCAGCCTTGCAGGTGGTGAAAGACATGGATTTCAGCCGTACTTTGATTCTTACCCATCGCCCCGTAGTGGATAGCGGCTGGTTCGAGGATTTCGGCAAGATATTCTATGATAGTCCCGACTTTGCGTATGGCTCAAAGAACAACGGTGACAGCCATGCCTCACTTGAAGTGAGAGCCAAACAGGGAAAATGCCGGTATGTGTATTTCGCTTCCATGCAGGATTTGCGCGGTTCTGAACTTGTGGGCGGCAACTTCGACAAGAACAACGAAGTGTTTGCCACCGCTTGGGATTGCATCATCGTGGACGAGGCGCACGAAGGGACACAGACGGAACTCGGCAAGGCTGTCATGCAGGAACTGACAAAAGCAAATACCAAGATATTGCGACTTTCCGGCACACCGTTTAATCTGTTGGATGACTTCAAGGAAGATGAGATTTACACCTGGGATTATGTGATGGAGCAACGGGCAAAAACTTCATGGGATTTGACCCATTTCGGTGATCCGAATCCATACGCCTCCCTGCCTACGATGAACATCTATACCTACGACCTTGGACGGTTACTCCATGAGTTCGTGGATGAAGATGTGGCTTTCAACTTCCGCGAGTTTTTTCGGGTCAATGAAGCTGGAAACTTTATTCATGAAAAGGATGTCAGCGCTTTCTTGAATCTTTTGACCGAAGAAGACAAGGACAGTTGCTATCCGTTTGCCAACGAGGAATATCGCAACATCTTCCGTCATACGCTATGGATGTTGCCGGGTGTGAAGGAGGCTCGTGCCATGAGTGCTTTACTACAATCACATCCTGTATTCCAGCATTTCAAGGTGGTGAATGTGGCAGGAAACGGTGATGAGGACGAAGAGAGCAAGGATGCGCTTGCAGCGGTGGAAGAAGCCATCGGCAAAGATCCTGATGCCACCCGTACCATTACCTTGTCCTGCGGACGATTGACCACGGGTGTCAGTGTCAAGGCGTGGACGGGCGTATTCATGTTGTCCGGCTCTTATAATACCGCCGCATCAAGTTATATGCAGACCATCTTCCGTGTGCAGACACCTGCCACCATCAACGGACGCGTCAAGGAACAGTGTTATGTGTTTGACTTTGCGCCGGACAGGACACTGAAAGTCATTGCCGAGACAGCTAAGATTTCTTCCAAGGCAGGAAAAACCAGCGGTAATGACCGTAAGATTATGGGCGAGTTCCTGAACTTCTGTCCTATTATCTCCATCGAAGGCTCCAAGATGAGCCAGTTCGATGTACCCAAGATGTTGGAACAGCTTAAACGTGTTTATGTGGAAAGGGTTGTCCGCAACGGTTTCGAGGACAGGAGCCTATATAATGACGAGTTGATGAAGCTCAATGACTTGGAATTGCAGGAGTTTGATGACCTGAAAAAGATTATCGGCCAGACCAAGGCAATGCCCAAGACCAATCAGGTGGACATCAACAGCCAAGGGCTGACCGATGAGCAATACGAGGAACTTGAATACCTTGAAAAGAAATCCAAGAAACGCGGCAAGGACAAGCAACCTTTGACGGAAGAAGAGAAGAAGCGTCTTGAAGAGTTGAAAAAGAAAAAGGAGAACCGTGAGGCTGCCATATCCATTCTTCGGGGTATCTCCATCCGTATGCCCTTGCTTATCTACGGTGCAGAGTTGAGCGATGAGAGTCAAGATATAACGATTGACAACTTCGCTTCAATCATTGACCCGCAATCGTGGGAGGAGTTCATGCCCAAGGGTGTTACCAAACAGAAGTTCAACAGCATCAAGAAATATTACGACCCGGAAATATTCTGTGCGGCAGGCAAGCGCATTCGTGCCATGGCTCGTGCGGCGGACAAACTGAGCGTAGAGGAACGCATCGAGCGTATAACGGATATATTCAGCACATTCCGCAATCCCGACAAGGAAACGGTGCTTACGCCTTGGCGTGTCGTCAATATGCACCTTGGCGATTGTCTGGGCGGATATAACTTCTTTGAAAAGGGGTATGAAACCACCTTGTCTGAACCTCGTTTCATTGACCGTGGCGAAGTGACCGCCAATGTGTTCGCCCCGGATTCCCGAATCCTTGAAATAAATTCTAAGTCCGGATTATACCCTTTGTATATGGCATACAGCATTTACCGTACAAGGGTCAAGAACTCTTTGTTTTCGGTGTCCAGCATTGAGGATGAACAGCGTATATGGGACAAGGTAGTGGCTGAAAACATCTTTGTCATCTGCAAAACTCCTATGGCAAAGAGCATCACCAAACGCACGCTTATCGGCTTCCGAAAAGCAAAGGTAAACACCCGATACTTCGAGGACTTAATCAATCAAATCAAGAACAAACCGGAACATTTCATCAGGCAGGTAGATAAATTCATTACAGATAGAACAGGAATAAAGAGTATGAAAATCAACGCGATAGTGGGTAATCCGCCATATCAAGAGGTTGTTGCACAAAAGGAAACTGCAAATGGGCAAAAAGTTAGTGTTAGTATATTCCAATACTTTCAAACAATAAGCGACCGATTAGGTAGATACACTTCTCTTATCTATCCCGGAGCAAGATGGATTCACCGTTCCGGAAAAGGACTTGAACAGTTCGGACTTACACAAATCAATGACCCGCATTTGTGCTTCTTGAAGTTTTTCCCTGATTCCATGGATGTTTTCAAAGAAGTTGGTATTGCAGACGGTTTGTCAATAGTGATGAAAGATACGCAAAAGAAGAGTAATGGATTTAGATATGTCTATTCTAAAAAAGGTAAGGAAGTGACGATTGAAGCCAATAATCCGAAAGAAGAATTATTTTCTTTGAATCCTCTTGATAGTGAAATCTCAGACTCTTTGAATTGCGCTATAATAAAATATAGGTGTTTACATGATGCCATATTACCTCGTAGTCTGTTTTCTATTGAAAGTGATTTCGTAGAAAAGAATCCTATGTTAGTGAGAGAATATAACGATGGAGATTATTTTGACCCAAAATCAGAAATAAAACTTTTCACAAATGACAAAGCAGGTAAGAGTGGCAGAGCCAGATGGTATATCGCAAACAAAGAGGTTCTCACTACAGGATTTGAACACTTAAGCAAATGGAAAGTCATCGTTTCAAGTGCCAATGCCGGAGGACAAAAGCGTAGCAACCAGATTGCCATCGTAGATAACCATAGTGCATTTGGTCGCTCTCGCGTAGCATTGAAAACATTCGCAACTGAACAAGAAGCAAAAAACTTCTTCAAATATGTTACAAGTGAAATAATCCGTTTTGCTTTCTTACTTACAGATGAATCCTTGACCTCTTTAGCTAAGAAAGTTCCAGACTTATTGGACTACTCAGATGAGAATGGTATTATTGATTACAACGATGATGTTAATACGCAACTTTGTAAATTATTTGGCATAGACGATAAGAATCAACAGCATATACGGGAGGTACTTGCCTCAAAAGGATAGCAGATGATTGAAAAATAGAGAGGGTGTGTCAAAACATACATTCCGCTTTCTTTTAGGCACAGATTACACGGATTTACACGGTTTTCTTCTTGATTAATCCGTGAAATCCGTGTAATCCGTGCCTAAAATCTATCATTATGTCGGTCTCTTTTCGTTTTGACACACCTCCACATCCTAAAATCACTTTCTGTGCTTTGTCGGGCCGACTTTGACTTTTTCTACAACAGTCGTGTCCGGGTGCTTTTGTGCATATTCAATCGGTACAAATTGTCCCGTTTTAGCACTTCTTCCTTTTTCTACTGTCTTTGACATATATTGAAATTCGAAGTTAGTATTATGCGGTGACCTACCGTTTCCGCTACGGTACACTTAGGTGTTGTATACCATTCTTTGTTCATTTCACCAAGTTTTTATCTTGTATGTGCTTCGGGGCAGCAAAAGAAACATCCGTCAACATTACTGTAGTGTTTTTTTGCCTCTCTTACAGCCTCCTTGCCATTTGCGAAATATCCCAAAAAGATACGATTTTCTACTGATGGCAAATACCTGCAACTTGATGCATGAACTTCATGTTCACCCGAAGATTGGGCAATTTTGTTTACGTAGTAAAAATCACTCATAATAAAGAATGTCAACTCTCTGGTCCGTTAGCCAGGGTCTTAATTTCGAATTGACACTGCAAATATACGATATTATTTTATGGCAAACAAGGAATAGCGTGAAATTTTCACGCAAATAACGTGTTGTTTGTTTAAATATGGCTGCTTTTGTTTCGTTTTACGTGATTATTTAGCTTGTTGGGCAAAAAAAATACCCCAACCGATTCGGATAGGGGCAAAACGTAACGAAACCAAGTTATTCGCTTATATCATCTTTGTATTTGATGAATATTTCTATTTTACGCATTAGGTCATCAATTTGTGGAGAAACCTCTTTTTCGTACGTTTTGTAGAAACTTATTGTATTATGTAGATAGTCTCTGCGTCTGACATTGGTTGAACCGTATTCGTCTTTCTCGAAAAGCCTTACAGCATCTCTTCTAAGGAAATCTGCATTGAGTAACGAAAGGTCATGCGTGGCAACTACAAGTTGACAATTTTCTGCGATGGTTAAATACATTTTTAGGATAAAAGCAAGTGCTTTAGTATGTATACCATATTCAATTTCATCTATGCATGTAGATTTTGCACCGATGATAACATCGTATAGTACAACTAACAATCTGATGATATTCTTTGTTCCTAAAGATTCCAATTCAAAATCTAATCCATTTTTCCCTTCTTTTGTTGAATGAATGAATCTCAAATTTTTATGTGTAATTATTCCTGACGGGTATTGTTCTAACATTGCCTTAATTACAATTTCAGGAGCACCGTTTGCTTTCAGTTCCGCTATATTCAAGCTTGCATCTTCTATGACATAATCACAAATGTTAGTCCCGACATCATCTAGTAATCGCAATAGTAATTTCTTTAAGGCCTTGTCTTTTTCGGCATCGCCTGTTTGAAGTTTGTCAGCAAGACTTTTGTCAGACTTGTGAACCATACTTATATGATTCTCAAAATAATCAAAATTCTTATCTAAAATTGAGCTCTCTATGTTAAGTGCACCAAATGTTGCAAGTACACTAGCATTAGAAAGTGTATTAACTTCTAAATCGTGTTGGTCTGATTTAGACAAGTCACAAGCATTGCCAAAACTTATTTCAACTTTATCTAAGTCTTTGTTATGAATACGATGGAATACACGAGAACTTCTTGATTGAACTATCTTAAGTTCTTCTTCCTCTATGCGCTCAGATGATACAACAATATTATAGTTGAAACAAACATCTTCTATATAGTAAGTCAATGCAAGTTCTGTTGGTTGGGTTGAAGAATAATCATCCAACAAAAAAGGTCTGTATTCGGGCTTGTCTGATGGCTTTTGCGGTTTGGCGGTTGCAATCATTCGGAGATAATTCAAAGCAGAAAACATCTTAGACTTTCCTGTCCCATTCAAACCTACACACAAAAGCAAACGCAATATACGCTTACCATTTATTTCTTTATACCAAATAGGAGGCAAATCCTTAGTTTTACTACCTTCTTTTTTGGACGCAACAAATGACAATTCTGTGAAATCGCGGTAACTTCTATAATTCTTTATCGTGAATGATTCTATCATGCATACTTCAATTTGGGTACAAAGATACATCCTCATTCTTAAAACTACAAATATTTCGAATCTTATATCCGCCTTTCCGTGAAAATAGCACGTATATCTTGTACACACGATGAAATTATTGTATCTTTGCAAGCAGGAAGCGTTCTTTTGATGTAATGCAAAACATGGCAGAACACAGAGCCTCGCTCGTTTCTAAATCGTTACCTGTCAAGAAGTAATTTTCTGCAATCTATTTATTTTCAGAGGGAAAGACAAATCATAATGCCTCAACCCGTGGAAAGTAATGTGTTTCGTAATCCCAGCCGACTTAATCCAATCTTTGAGATATAAAGGGAGAATGGTTTGTGTCAGTCCCTTGAACACTTGTCCCTCTGTGCGTTCACCGCACAAGGCAAGGGCTTCTTCGGACAATGGCAGCACGGCTTCCGTCCTCGTTTTCTTGGTCACAATGTGCATACACCAGCCACCATCAGCACCCTTGATGATGTTCTCCCACTGCAAACGGATGATGTCACTTATGCGCAACCCAGTAAGGCAGGAAAAGAGAGCAGCCGACCTTATAACAGGTTTCTCACAAGGAGTGTTCGCAAGCATTTTCACCTCGTCAAGTGTCAAGAACTCACGCTTTGTGTTGGCTTCTTTGGCGTGTTTCAGCCGTGGGGCGATATTCTCCTTGATGCGTCTTTCCTCGTATGCCTGGCGCAACACGCATTTCAACTTGTTCAGATTGTTGTTGGCGGTGGAAGCCATCATCTTGCTCTTGTTCTGTGTGGTGAGTGAGAGCATATAAGTGAGGTAGCCTTGACAGAAGTCCACTGATAGGTCATTGAACGTGCAACTGCCACCGCAATACTTCTCAAAGTGCTTGTAGGCGGTATTCCAATTTCTGAAATTATCATCGTCCGCCATCTTTGAGCGGAAGTATTCCAAGAAACTCTCCTTGCCCCTGTTGTGGTCAAGAAAGCCAAACTCCTCATTGATGATGGCTTCGGTTCTCTTGCACTTGATTAGTTCCGCATTGCGGAGCATGGTCTTGTTGAACTCCACCTCAAATTTCTCTGACGGGTTGGCATAGATGTAGATGCCGAGATATTCACGTCTTGTCGGTTTGCCTGTCTTAGGGTGTCTGATAGGTGGGTAGAAATCCAAATAAAGCGACACCTGCCCATTCTTGATAGGTCGTTTTCTGACCGTTACCTTTGTACAAATGTTTGTCATATCTTTGATGTTTTGATTATTGCTCTTGTTAAGGGGATGCTATACTTCACGTTTGGCTTTCGTGCTTGCGCTTTTCCGCTCTGATACCTTTCGGGCGGCATCCCAATCCGCTTTGAGATAGTACAGGCGGTTGCCGTGTATGCGCTTGGTTCTGACCCCATGAGTGAGGGCGAACCTGCGGACTTGGGTCTTTCCCAAACCGAACAGACGCATAATGTCGAAACAGGAATACCAATGCTCGGTCAGATTAGTGCCCAGCCGTTCACTTTCTTCTGCCATAGCCTTGTCCACTTCCGCTTTGGGGAAGCACTTGGTTGAATTGGCTTTGACACAAGGAATAGAGTAACGCATACGGAGGTTGTAAAACCGCCCATAGGTATAATTGAACTTTTGGCAAATCTCAGCCATTGTATAAAGGTCTCCACCGACATTTTTATCTTCCGTGAATGTGTCACGCACGGATTGTTTGTAGTTGGTCGATGGTATGAGCTGCCGTTTTGTTGGGTTGCTCTTTGTTTTCTTCTTTCCCTCTTGTTGAAAAGAGGAAACCTTGTCTGTATTCTGTATGTCTGCTTTCATCTTCTCTTTATTCTTTTTTATCTGCTTGGCGAATATCGAAGTATTGCGCTTGCAGTAGGTTGTTTCCTTAATCATCAAGAAGAAATCCTCTTTGGTGATTAGCGTAATGTGATACGTTATCTTGCAAGCTCTGAGTGTACCCTTGTATATCAAGTTGTACACGGTTCTGTTGCTCACTTGCAGAAGGTTCGCCACCTCTCCAATGGTGAGGAACGGCTTGCTTGGCATATCCCATTCTGAATGGGACTGACCCGTTAAATTCTGTTTAATATGACGGTCCATAATCGAAGAAATTTATTTGCACACTGTTGAACATTGTTGCACGCTGTTGAAAGGTTGTCGTGCCGTGTGACCCCTCTCACGTGGTACAATGGCGGTACAAAATTACTCCAAAAAGGACGATTCGCCAATAGCCAAATTTTCGGTTTGTTAAAAATTATATCCTGTAAATCAGTATTTTATAACGCTAACTTTTGCTTCTGTTTGCCGTCGTTTTGACCTCCGATTCTTCATGTGGAACGACTTGCCGCTGCCACTTGGACCCAAACAGAAAAAATTGCTGTTGTCGGTCAATTTCTCCGCGCCCTCTTTTCCTGTGATGTCGATAGCCACAGGCACGCCTTGCCTGTCCGTGTAATATATCTTCAAAGGAGTTTTCTCACTATGCAGGATGCGTTCCTTGTACATCAGACAGGCTGCCGCATCACCCAAGGTAAGGAAACGGTCATAGTCGGGATTCATACCGTAACAGTTGCCCGGAAAGGAATTGACGAACAGCTCCAACTGGTTGTAGGCTCTTTTGGAAATATGGATGCCCATCCTTGAAAACTGGTTTTCCAGATGGTTGGTGCATTTGTGGAGGTCGGTGTCCGCGGACATGGCTACTACAAGATTGTAGTGCGTATAGACCAGTTGCTTGCTTTCCCTTGCCACCACCTCCTGCACACGCTTGATGTCTTCTACCGCCATTTGATTACCGGGATTGGGCATACTCGCATGGCGGTTCTTCTTTTTGTCAAGCAAGGCCAGTTCCCTCTTTTGGTTGGGAATGAATATCATCTGGTTATACACCACCGCTTCGGTATTGGGAATGCCGGACACAACAGACACCAGATCCATCGGCATACTGCTGTTGTTGACTTCCACGTTGGTGTAGGGACGGATGACAGACGGCAGGCTCACGTTATCCACATCCACAAGGCTATACACCTTGCACCGTTTGTCTCCCATGGAGATACATTCGTCATCCACCTTGAAGTTAGTCATCGAGACTACCTTGTCACGGAAGTTCATGGCGAAATAACGGTCAACATATTCATTGACTTCCTGCCTGTTCAGGAATCTCACCTGTACGCCGGCATCACGCAGCTGGTCGTGAACCTTGCGTATCTTTACAAGGAAGTCTCGCCACTTCTTGCCGTCAAAAGAAAACAGACGGCTTTTCTTGACTTCCTGTGTGATAGTCAGGTAACATTCGCTGTCGGTATAAGGTCTGCCGTTGAAGTAACGGAAATAGGATGTGGAGAGAAATTCACGGTTCTCGTCACTCTCTTCCGTGAACTTTTTCCGGATAAAAATATCCTGCTTGTGTATGGCATAGCCTTCTCCCAAAGTCTGGGCAATGGCGGTGAAAAGTTGCGTGAACTCATAGTAAGAGTCGATATTGGCGCAATATTTCTGTACCGGGTTCTCCTGTTTCAGCACGGCGGAATATTCTCCAGTCTTAGTATATATCACACCAATCCCGTTCGCTTCTTCCACGGAGAAATAGATGTCCTGAAAGATGCGTTTCCGCTTGCCGCCAGTTCCAAAGGCATAGACCGACACGGCCATGCCCACGCAAAGGGCAATGAAGACTATGAAAACATATATAATCATTCGGCTGTTTACAATTAAGGGCAGGCTGACCTATTGAAAGGTCAGGCCCACCCACGTTCAACATTCAATATATCCATTCATGGTCAAATGGTTTTCTGTTACATTTTCTTTGAGTAGGCATAGATGAACACCCCACGTTCCTGCCGTTTGCTGTGCAATCCCTTGCGCTGCTTGAACAGAATCAGTCCCACACCGCTTGTCACGGTGACGGACAGGACAATCAGGGCAAGGACGAATCCTGCCACACAGTAGGCTATGATGAAGCCGACAATGGCGATGCCTATCGTGGCTGCCGCCCAATAGATGTAGCGACCCTGAATACCCATAAATTCAAGGGGACGTTGCAGCCCCTTGAACAATGGATAATCCGGATAGTGTTCCTCTTTCCCGTTCATGATACCTGCGGTTTAGGAGAGTCCGAAGAACAGAGGAAGTGCCTGGGCTGCCGCGATAAGGAAGATGCAGGCTCCGACCACCATCATGATCTTCTTCTTGAGAATCTGCTTCCGAATTGTAAAGTGCTGAATATCAACACTCCCAAAAAGCAAAAAGTACCAAAAGAAACAAACTGGAAACAAAAATTTCAAAAACCCCAAAATGAAAACATCTGCTTAACATATCTTAACACGGAAAACAAGCGAAATTTTCATTTTCTTTCATCAGGATAACGATTGAAAAGTTGGATGAACCACGCTAAAAAGGGCTGCCAAACATGTCAAATTTTCTAATTTGACCAAATATTTTCTTGTGAAACTTATAATTTTCACTCCAGACAAAAGATATATGGATTATTTTTTGTAATTTTGCACCCAAATATACATGTCAATGAGTGATAAGAATTATAACAGGATTAAGATAGTACTTGCGGAAAAGAATCTCCCAAACAAGTACCTTGCAGAGAAACTAGGCAGAGACCAAGCAACCATTTCAAAATGGGTCACAAACTCTGCTCAGCCTCCATTAGAAACTCTCATCCAGATAGCACAATGTTTGGATGTTGATGTGAAAGATCTCATTAGAGTTCCAGAACATAACCCCTTCAAAGATTAAAATGTCACGTACAACAAATAAATTCTCGCTGTTTGACTTCTGCAAGAAGCAAGCTGGCAAAATGGAAATCTATGGTGAAGAAACCCTTGATGAAGAGGGTAACATCATTCCTTTCATTGAACAAGCAGCATTGATTACTCACTACCTGCAACTTGACAGGAAGGGAGTTATTTTGCCGTATCGTGACAAAGCTGAAGATATTCTCAACCTTTGGTATGAATTCATTCGTGGTGAGAAGTCTGAGAAAAAGAGCTACAAAGGCATGGTTGCTGATTCTGCAAATGCATTTCAGCAATACTTGTTTCCAGACTTGTTTCAAGCTCCATTCCCTGGACCAAAGAATCCAAAATTCAAATTCATAGACCTCTTTGCTGGTATTGGTGGCTTTAGAATGGCTTTCCAAAACCTTGGTGGAGAGTGCGTTTTCTCATCTGAATGGGATGAACAAGCTAAGCGCACATACTACGAAAATTATGGTGATGTTCCATTTGGTGACATTACCAAGGAAAGCACCAAGAATAAGATTCCCAAGGATTTCGATATTCTTTGTGCAGGATTCCCATGTCAAGCATTCTCTCTTGCAGGTAAACGAAGAGGTTTTGCAGAGACAAGAGGAACATTGTTCTTTGATGTAGCAGAGATACTTAGACGTCATCAGCCTAAAGCATTCTTCTTGGAGAATGTTAAGGGCTTGGCTATTCATGATAAGGGCAAGACACTTGAAACTATTCTGAACACCCTTGATGAAGTAGGATATGTTGTACCTGATCCTCAGATTCTCAATGCCATGCACTATGGTGTGCCACAACATCGTGAACGAATTTATATCGTTGGTTTCCGCAAGGACTTGGGTATCAAGAAGGAAGATTTTGTTTATCCAGAAAGGCATAAGGATATTCCATGTTGGCTTGATGTCCGTGAGAAAGAACCTGTACCTGCAAAATACTATTTGTCAGAAACCTATGTTGAAACACTGAGAAGACATAGAGCCAGACATGAAGCAGCAGGTCACGGCTTCGGCTACAAAATCATTGATGACAATGCAGTTGCCAATGCCATTGTATGCGGTGGCATGGGAAGAGAGTGTAACTTAGTCCTTGACTTCCGTCAGACTGACCTTACACCAACAACAAATATAAAAGGTGAGATTAACAAAGAGGGCATCAGAAAGATGACTCCTCGTGAATGGGCTCGCCTTCAAGGTTATCCAGACAATTTCAAGATTGTTGTTGCTGATGCTTCAGCATACAAGCAGTTTGGCAATAGTGTTGCCGTACCAGCTATTCAGGCGACAGCAGAACAGTTACTTAAAACCTTAAATGACTATGGCATTATCAGGAAATAAAGGTGAATGGAGCGAAATCTATACGCTCTTCAAACTTCTTGGTGACGGTAAAGTTCATGCCGGTGATGCCGATATGAACAAACTTGAGTTGTATTATCCTATACTCAATATCATCAGAGAAGAAAGCAAACGATACGAATATCGTCCCAACACAGACCAACACATTGTGGTCATAGATGAAGACGGTCATGAGTATGCTCGCATATCAATGAATCGTTTCGTCCAAGAATCAGAGTCGTTGTTAGCAGAGATTAAAAGTGGGGGTTCTCGTTCTTTTGAGATACCTGCTTCTGAAGCATTTATGAACGAGATTGGATGCACATTGCTGAAAGCTCCTTCAAGCGATAAGGCTGACATTCATATTGTTATCCATGACCTTCGTACAAACATGACTCCTAATCTGGGATTTAGCATCAAGTCGCAGCTCGGTAGTGCATCGACTTTGCTCAATGCAGGTTTGCCAACAAACATACTGTACAAGATTGAAGGAGTTAACTTGTCAGATGAGGATATTGCAAGCATCAATTCCATTAAGGATCATTTACCTCGCATGAAGGAAATCGTTGACCGTGGTGGACGATTTGTTTATAGTGATGTGGAGCATCAGACATTCAAGAACAATCTCTTGTTCCTTGATAGTTGTATGCCTGAATTTATTGCAGAGTGTCTTGTCGTTGACAGTATGCCAAATGCAACGTCAATGATAAAGGAGGCTGTTGAAATGGTTGCAGCAAAGAATCCTTTTGGCTTTACTGGAAATGATATTGTCGCATTCTATGAGCATAAGATGAAGGTTCTTCTTCTTGATGCTGCACTTGGCATGACACCTTCAAAAGAATGGAAAGGTCGGTATGATGCCAATGGTGGCTATCTTGTTGTAAGAAAGGATGGCGAGATAGTTTGCTATCATTTCTATAACCGAAACGATGTAGAAGATTATCTCTACCATAATACTCGCTTTGAACGTGGTAGTCGAACCAGACATAACTTCGGGACTCTTTTTAGAGGAAATAACGGAGAAACGTATATTAGACTTAATCTTCAAATACGATTCAAAAAGTAATTCATTAGTAATTAATAATTTACACGCTTATGAATAAATTGTTTGTATTATTATTATGTATTTTGTCTTTCCAAACAGTTTCTGCTCAAATAGAAATGTTTGACGAGAGTGTTAAAAAGGTTGAGGAGCCAAAAGGGCTCCCTTATGATAGCCTTAGTAATATGAAAACCCAAAAGTTTGGCACATCAGAAAAGTACAAATATACATTTGACCATTTGATAGGACAAACCCTTATGTTTTGTGGCGATCCTTTTAGTTACAAAGGGAATAGAGGTTTTAAGGTTGGTTCTTACTATAAGGTGACTGGTACACTGCCTGATGATGTTGGAAGGGGCTTATATTGTAGGATGACCCTTGAAGATGTCGAAACAGGTGAAAAAAAAGAAGAAGGTGATTTGTCAACAAGCAACTTCAATGCTCGTTGGGTTGTTGTTGGTCACTACGAGAAGATGAAAGCTATGTATACCAACAAAGAATACGTCTATGTCGGAACTGATAATGTTTTCATTAACTATAGTTGGAAAAAAGCCAATGGATTGATAAACTTAGAAACCGATACAGTAACAACAGGAATTCCTAAGGAATCCGTTTGGACTTGTACTGGTGTTCAAGTAAAGCCCAGAAAGAAGGGGAACAATATGAATGATGACATGCAACTTGATAAAAGAAGTCCGATTGTTCTTTTGTTTGATAACCCAACTTATGGCAAGCACTATTGTTACTTGGAAGCCGAGGATGGCAAACCTTATAAGACATTGCTTGATGAAGCCCTTCCATATGTATGTGGAAGATTCCAAATCAAATCATACTATGATAATGTTAAAGCAATCACGGCTGCCAATAAAGCAAAAAGGAAAACTGAACTGACCAAGAAATTTGGTGCTGCTAATGCAAACCTGATTCTTGAAGGAAAGGTTAGAATTGGAATGACTAAGGCAATGTGTGAAGAATCTTGGGGCTATCCTGATGACATAAACAAATCCATCGGTTCTTGGGGAACACACGAACAATGGGTTTATGGAGGAAGTTACTTGTATTTTGAAGGCAACAAGTTAACAGCAATACAAAATTAACAAATAAATATAACATTATGAGGAAATTAAATCTAATTACTGCTATCGTACTTTGTGTACTTGCACTTTGTTCATGTAGCCAGAAATCCAAGTTGGAATCAATGGCTAAGGATCAAATGGAAAAAACATTCAAAGAAATGGCCAAGGATCCAGAGAGTGTAAAATTGTCCAATTTAGAAACAGTTTATTCTGATGATTCTTTGTGTATCATTCATGTTGATTTTGCCGCAAAGAATGGTCTTGGTAATGAAATAAAGGATCGTTGTGAGTATATCTTCATTTCTTCAAACGGCAAAAACTATGAATCTTATCAAGAGATTGCCAAAGAAGAGGATGGTGTGTTTGTTTCACAGGATAAGTATAATAAGGAAAAGAAAGGCACAATTTATGAGACTCTTGATTATGAGCCAGGTCTTCGTTATCTTGCTGCAATCTACGTTAACGGAAATGGACGTGAGGCTGGAAATAGTGAAGGAGAGAGTTTTTCAATTCCTGTTCCAACAGGAACTGGCTCATGGGAAATGAAATCATATAAGGATGAGTTTGGAGAAGAAGGTGCTTCTAAATACCTTGTCTTAATGGGAAGCGGAGTCTTTAGTAATTCGGCAACAACTAATTCTAAAATGACTGCGGTTCTATTTATGGAAAAAACTGGAGACTTCTCATTTAAGTTGATTGAATATAGCTCAAGTGTAGTTAAATCAGATGATTCATATGATTATAGAATTAAGGATTCCGAAGGTGAAGTTCATGAAATGACTTTGTATAATGGTGAAGAATCAGGTCAAATGTCTTCGTGGTCATCAGAAAATAAAGAGACTATGAAGAAAATACTCAATAAGGGAGGCGTTATTACTGTTTCTGTAAG
>OFMQ01000332.1_pt1 | contig 35895 bp, 22 predicted proteins | sample 1541851 | NCBI WGS metagenome assembly OFMQ01 (sample SAMN04209227, study PRJEB22552) | human gut metagenome | biome: gut; material: feces | host: Homo sapiens | place: USA: Oklahoma | reverse complement strand
GTGGTAAAATTCTTTTATTTTTTGTTTCATATTGCTTAAAATCCCTGTGTTTATGTGGATAATTCGATTTTTACTCTTTTTTTCGTTTTAAAAAAGACAACAGTGAAAGAAATAAGGGCTCATGCTTTTGATTATGTAACGATTGCCACTTTTAAATTGATTAGAGAGATAAATGTCTTGGATTTGTGTTCTATAACGCACAATTCGCCTTTTTATGCAGATACTGATAAGGTGGATTATTTGATTAATGAGCAAATAATGCGTGCTATTGAGAGGGATTTGGCTAAACCTATGAGCCGTTGGGATAGTGAACTGGATTATTTACCGACACAGTACATCAGTGATTTTGCAAAGTTTTGTGGTTATGATGGAGTAAGATATTACAGTACATTTGATAAAGACGCATATAATATAGCATTATTTGATTCAAGTGCATGCTCATGTACATATCATAGGAATTTTTTAGTAGGAGATTTGGAATATAAATTGTCTTCTGTATAGGTGTTTCTAATTGATATTTCGTTATCCTAATTAACCTGTTCAAGATATAAAGAAAAATATGAAAAATATAAGGGAAAACGGGATTAAAGTATCGTGAAGGTGGACGTACTGTAAGATCGGGAATTTTGAAAGGAATAATACACCAAAAGCAGATTTACAAAGGGAGGGAGAATAATGAGATGTCCATATTGTAACGAGGAAATGATATGTGGCGCGGTTCAGAGTCAACGCGAAATTTTCTTCACAACGAGAGCTGACAGAACTTGGCTTATACCGGCACTGGCAAAAAAAGATGAAATAGTATTAAGTTCTCATAATTGGTCGAAACCAACCTGTATTGCGTATCATTGCCCTGTCTGCAGGAAAGTTATCATTGATTATTCAGTTAAAAGCGAATAGAAACTGACTGTTCGGAAAAAAATATATACTGAATAAAAAGATATAGTTTAGATATGCCACCGCTTTTGGACGTGGATGGGGTAGCGAAGAAATGTGATAGGATAGTGCTGCAGGGAACGCAAGAAGTATTGAAAGTGAGGCATGATGAAAATGAAGTCACGTTTACCTCAAATAATCTACATACTGACGGCAATCTTCACAGCCGGCACAGCTGTAACTACAATTTTATACAGTCAACATCGAAAGAAATCGCATAGACTATGTGCCAGTCAGAAGTTACTTGCGGCAAAAAAGTAAAAATGCTTCCCGCCTTGACAAGCAGTAAAGATCAAAGTAAAATATAACCTATCTGAATAGTAGGAAAGACTGCGGATAAAAGGGAGGAAGCAACATGGAACATATTGCTAGAAAAGATGCTTTTGAGTTACTTAAAAAATATAATAAAGATCCGTTTCACATTCAGCATGCTCTGACTGTAGAGACTGTTATGAAGTGGTATGCAAATGAACTGGGATACGCAGAAGATGCAGAATACTGGGGCATCGCAGGACTGCTTCATGATATTGATTTTGAATTATACCCGGAAGAGCATTGTTTGAAAGCACCGGAGCTTTTAAGAGAAGCTGGAATTTCAGAAGATCTGATCCATGCAGTATGTTCTCATGGATACGGAATCACAGTAGGATGTGGAAAGATGATTGATGTAGAACCCGTCCATGAGATGGAAAAAGTACTATTTGCGGCAGACGAACTGACAGGTCTGATCTGGGCGGCTGCGTTGATGCGTCCGTCAAAAAGTACAAAAGATATGGAATTAAAATCTCTGAAGAAAAAATATAAAAGCAAAGGATTTGCTGCGGGATGTTCAAGAGAAGTCATTGAAAGAGGTGCAAAGCAACTGGACTGGGAACTTGAAAAGCTTCTTACCATGACCCTGCAGGCAATGGCAGCATCTGAAGATACGATCCGGGCTGAGCTGGAAGAAGAACAGGAATAGGGAAGCACATAGGAATTGAACAGAATTCCACCTGATAAAGAAAATGATTGGAGAGGTAAAGAAGGCTGCAAAAGCATTTGAAAGAAATGTTTTTGCAGCCTTCTTATATAAAAAGCAAGGGGAACAAGCAAAGTGATGGAACAAGCACGATAAAATTGTATAAAATAACAAAAATAAATAAAAAGAAACGCCGATATTGAAAAAAAAGAAGAAAAAAGATATAATATATGCAAAATGAAAATGGCACAGAGATAAAAAATAGGCAAAATATCTAATGGCATGGAGGGGCGAGTTTATGAAAAACAAATTAAAGCGAGTTACCATTGCAACTTTATCTGCTTGTATGATTGCAAATGCGGTACCGATACCGGGGAATGTAGCAAAGGCAGCGGTGACGCAGGAGATGATCGATTTTACCGACGAGAACAGTCAGGGCGGCTGGGTAAAAGATGGGGCAAATGGAACGATCACTTTCCAGAATGGTGAGGGTGATGATGGATTTATGGTACTTGAGTCTGCAGGAGAGTCCTTTTTCAAATATGGAAATTCCAAAACCCGTCAGGATGGAATTCTTGAAATGGATCTTACCCTGACGAAAGGACCGAATGGGGCGAGAATGTTGATTTTGTTCCGTTACAATTCTTCCTCTGACTGGGAAGGAATTGGAGTAGACGGTACTCACTGGTTCTGGCAGAAAGGTTCTTCTAACTGGGGAGATCTTAATTCCACAAAGACGACGTTTGATGCATCAGATATAAACCAGAAGCATCATATCAAACTGGAGTATCGTGGAAAGCAGATCAAGGTTTATCAGGATGGAGAGGTGATTATTGATCAGACAGTAGATGCATTTAGTGATACGATGTCCGGACAGATTGGAATGAGAGTCTGGGGAGAACCAACAGAAACCCATGGATGTGCTTTGAAGTTTGACAATATAAAAACTTCCGATATTTTTTCAGCAGTTTCGATTGATCCGAAAAGTGTGAAACTTGAACAGGATACAGCGGCAGCACAGGATATTGAAGTGGCAATAACAGGCGAGAATACATTAAGTGCGATTAAAAATGGATCAGAGGTATTGGAAAGGGGAACGGATTATACTGTAAATGGTCAGAATGTCACAATTAAGACAACTTATCTTGAAAAGATCAAAAGTCAATCCAGTACAAAGCTGGTTTTTGAATTCGAAGATGGGCAGACACAGACATTCACGATTAATATTAACATTCCGGAACCGACGGTATCCTATACAAGAAATTTTGCGGCAGACGGAGCAGACGGCTTTACGAAAAAGAGTGGAAGCGGTTCTATGAGTCTGGAAAATGGTGCCATGAAGCTTCAGGGAGATGGCGTATTTATTGATGATAATTCGGCAAGCCTGAAAGACCAGGAAATTGAATTTACATACGATCCAATGAATGATAATTGTGGATATGGGGCAGTTCTCCGGTATGTAAGTGATAATGAGTATTTCTATGTTGGACCGTCTTCACAGAATAATCAGCATTATACCAGATGGAATATCTGGAATGTACAGGGACAGTCACTTCTTGGAAGTGAATATAATGACAGTGGTTTTATTCTTGCAAATAGAGTGGTTCCATATAAGATAAAAGTAAGGATTGTGGACAAGTATGTGACAGTATTTGTTGATAATGAGGAAATTCTTAATAGAGAACTTAGTAATGTTACGACAAATCCGGGAAAAGTGGGATTCAGAACCGGAAGTAATAATGGAATGCTCATCCAGAAGTTTACGCAGGAGAATGCAGCTGTACCGACAGTTGTGGAAAATACAGAGCCTGTAACAATTCAGTCAGATGCCATGACAGTCCGTCTGGACCGTGCATTCCCGCGGGTAATCGATTATACATTAAAGAACGGTGGGGAGACTGTAAAAGGACAGGAACTTGCATTACATCAGATTGAGTTAAATAATAAACTTTATACACCGGATGTTACAGCAGATATCAGTGAGAATAAAGCGGTTTATCATGTGTCAGAGGCGACGACAGGAATTTCATTTGATGTTATATTTACTGTAGAAGGAAATGTCCTTTCTATGAATGTAAAAAATATAGTTGATGATCAGACGAAACTGTACACTTTGAATTTCCCGCGTCACAGTTTGATTTCTATGTCAAGTAAAGATGCGGACGGAAAGCTGACTGTAAATAATTATCAGGGACAGAATGCGATTTCGCTTTCTTCAGCCAATGCATCAGAAGCATATAATGAGACGACGCTTGCAGTGTTAAGTAATCGGAATGTTGCTGCTGCATTAAGTGGAGAATCATATAAAAACCGTCATGAAGTAGCATACCAGACGTTTGCGGCAGGAGACCATAATTCTACAGGTTTATGGATGAATGAGTATACTTACCGTGGACTGGATGGAGAGATAATGTATCTGCCTGCAGTCAAGGTAGCGGTCACAGCAGATTGCAATGGAGATGGAAAAGTAGACGCTCAGGATGGTGCGATTGTACTTCGGGATAAGTGCATGACCAGAAAAAGTGGAGCGGACGAAGTGACAGACTCCTGGACAATGATCGCAATGAATGTAGGATCCGAAGCTCAATATCCATTTCTCCGTATTTTGGATAATGTGAAGAAGATGTATCTGGCTACAGATGGATTTGGGCAGAATATTATTATCAAGGGATATCAAGGTGAAGGACATGACTCATCTCATCCGGATTATGCAAATTATAATAAGCATGCTGGTGGTCTGGAAGATTTCAACACTTTGCTGAGTGAGGCAGAAAAGTATAATGCACAAATAGGTATTCATGTAAACTAGACAGATACTTACCCGGAAGCTCCGCAGTATGGAAAGCTTGCAGCAAGCCTTCCGGCCTGGGATTGGTATGATAGTTCAAAAGGCATTATTCGTGAGAACGACGATCTTGACACATCAGAAAATGGATTGGATGGACGTTTTTCGCAATTATACGATAAAGATACGCAGGGAAAGATTGATACGACATATGTAGATGTATTCTTTGGAACAAGATGGCCGATGTATAAATTAATACAGAATATAAAAGGCCGCAACATTATTCTTGGAACAGAGAATCCTGATGAAATGGTTTCCCACAGTGTATTTGTCCATGGTATTCAGACCGGGGCAGGCAACTTTAAAGGAGCAGGAAATCTGGTTCGTTTTGTAGAGAACAACCAGTCTGATATTTTCCAGGGAACAACTTTGTTCAGAGGAATACAATCGAGAAACAACGGCGGCGATACAGGCGGAGCAAGCAAAGGTGGTGCTGGTATTGACGGTTGGCAGCAGTCTTCACAGGGAAATAATGCAGCAAGTATGAATGATTCGCTGGATACATTTTATTGCGAAGTACTTCCGGCTAAGTTCCTTGCACAGTATCCGCTGATGCAGTATGAAAGCGAATCGCGGGCAGTTCTGGGAAATAGTAACGAAGTAGTAACTGAGATCGTGAATAACGTTAATGTTATTACGCTGGACGGTGAAAAAGTTGCCGAAGGAAATAAGATTTTCATTCCATGGGAAAAGGATGATGATGAGCAGGGTAAGATTTATCATTATAATAAAGATGGAGGTTCAAGTACCTGGACACTTCCGGAATCCTGGGGAAATGTAACTGAGGTAACGATTTATAAACTGTCTGCAGAAGGAAAATCTGATAAGAAAACGCTTCCTGTGACAGGACGTAAAGTAACAATTGATGCGACAGCAAAAACAGGATATGTACTTTACAAAGAGGATGCTGTAAAAGTTGATACGGCTGATACAATGGAGTGGTCTACAGGATCTCCTGTGAAAGATATGGGATTCGATTCCTATAATTTTGATGAGTGGAAACCATCATCTACATCTGATAGTGTAGATCATATAAAGATTAAGGATAATAGTCTTGGAAATGCACACCTTTATATAGAGGGAACAAAAGATGGACAGGTAAGTCAGACTTTAACAGGTCTGGTTCCGGGGCAGGCTTATTCGGCATCTGTATGGTGCATTACTGATGATGGACGAAAAGCATCAATTGAGGTAAAGAACGGGGACGAAGTAGTTTCAAATTATATGGAACAGAGTAATGTCACGTATGGAGTTCATCATAATGATAAATATTTGACTAAGGCTCAGCGTATGCAGGTACGTTTTACTGCGGCATCTGACACGGTCAAATTAACGCTTTCTGCAGCAGCAGGAAAAAGCGATACATCGGTTGTTGACTTTGATGATGTGCGGGTGGCAAAAGTTGATGCTTCTACTAACCCGGATCCGAATAAGTATACTTATTGGGAGGATTTTGAAAATGTAGATCAGGGCTTTGGAGTATTTGTGTCTACGGAGTCTGATCAGTCGCATTTATCTCAGAAAAATCCAGTGAATCCAGAGTATACGACGGATGTGATTGATGGAAACTATTCTTTGAAGATTCGTGCAAAAGATTATATGAGAACCATTCCATCAACGGTTAGATTTAAACCGAATACAGAGTATAAAGTAGGCATTGAATATAAAGCACCAAGTGCAAATGCGTTTACTTTTGCAGTAAAATCTGATAAGGCTTCAAAGACGCTTGCAAGTGCGGTGGCAAATGCCCAGAGTGGAAAGCTTGTTCTCGAGTTTACAACAGGTGATGAAGAAGACTGCTATGTAGATATTACAGGACAGAGCAGTGAATATTATGTTGATAATTTCTATGTAGAAGAGGCATACATCCCGGCAGACTTTTCAGAGTTACAGAAGGCAGTAGATGAGGCAGAAAAATTAGACAGAACGGTATATATGACAGAGTATTATGCCGGTCTGGACAAGATTCTTGCGGAGGCTGAGAAAGTACTTGACAATCCACGGACAGAGCAGAGTGAGGTTGATGAGATGACCCAAAAAGTGAGGGATGCAATAAATGCATTACAGCCACTTGCGACAAATGCTGACTTTGCAGCACTGGAAAAAGCAGTAGAGGAAGCTGAGAAAATTATAGTAAAAGATTATAAAGACACATCGGATTTTGAAAGTGCATTAGCTGCTGCAAAACTTCTTTTGGAAGGCAAGGAAACGAAAAAGGAACTTAAGCATACAGAGGTAGCAACAGCAACTGATACGCTCGTTGAGAAGCAGAAAGCACTAAAACCGGTAGATCCAAAACCGGTAGATCCGAATCCGGTAGATCCAGATCCGGTTGCCCCAGGCAAGCCATCTACTCCGGATAATTCGAATGGTGCAGGACAGACGACAGGAAGTGGCAAGCCATCTGCTGACCAGAAAAATCCGGCGATGGGTACAAAAAAATCTGGAAAAGCAACAAAAACCGGCGATACAACTCCGGTTGTACCGGTGGCAGGAGGGGTACTGGTCTCTGCAATGATGCTTCTTGCAAATTTTCTCAAAAAGAAAAAAGACAATTGAGATGAAAGAGTGATGTTTGAATAAAAAATATGCTCCGTTCAGGCAGACAGGAACAAGAAAACCTGTTGCCTGAAGGAGCATATTTTATCTTAAGCACTCTTTGCATTTCCACTGACCAAGGCCTCATATTCACGCAGTTTCTCTTTCGCCTGCGGAGTTAAGTGCCTTGGAACTTCAATCTGAACCGTTACATACTGGTCACCGTGAACCGAAGGGTTCTTCATGGAAACAATTCCCTTTCCTTTCAAACGGATTTTAGAACCGGACTGTGTACCCTCACGGATCTTACAAAGCACATTGCCATATAAAGTCTGAACCAGTGCTTCACCACCAAAGACAGCCGTCGTGAAAGGTACAGTAATTGTCGTATAGACATCCGTTCCCTTTCGCTCGTATCCCGGTTTGTCAGCGACCTTGACCTTCAACATCAGATCCCCGGCATCTCCGCCATTTGTACCGGGCATTCCCTTGCCACGGAGACGGATCGTCTTACCGGTGTCGATTCCTGCAGGAATATGAACCTTCAGTGACTGGGAAGGATTTCCCGGAGCATTTGGATCCTGTAATGTAATGACCTTGTCACAGCCAAAAGCAGCTTCATCAAAACCAACGGTTACTTCTGCATTCAGATCGGATCCCTTTGACTGAAAACCACCGGACTGGAACCCACCATGGAAGCCGTTCCCAAAACCGGAAGAAGTCTTGCGGGAGGTTCCTCCGTGGAACATATTTCCGAAAATATCTCCGAACATATCATCCATATTACCACCCTCAAAGTGGTATTCCTGATACCCACCGTTTCCGGTAAAACCGCCACCACTGAAACCACCACTGCCAAAACCATTGCTGCCAAATCCGGTTCCGTCAGATCCGGCTCCACCAAAGCCACTTCCATAGAATCCACCATGGAAACCACTGGTGTCGGTTCCACCGGCAGCACCGCTCTGGTCAAATGCAGCGTGACCAAATTGGTCATAAAGTTTCTTCTTTTCAGGATCACTCAGGATATTATAAGCTTCGGTGATCTCTTTAAATTTCTTTTCAGCTTCTTTATCACCGGGATTCGTATCCGGGTGATACTTTTTAGCAAGCTTTCTGTAGGCTTTTTTTATTGCTGACGGATCAGCACCTTTCGCCAGTCCGAGCAGTTCATAGTAATCTCTTTTCATAGACTCACCCTCATATCTTTCCGTTACATTTGTATCATCTGATCTGCATTACTTTTTACACTATTGTATGCAAAGAAACAGTACGATTCATACTGTTCTATATGTAATATAGCAGAGAGAATAAAAGCAGTCAAGGGAGAAATGAAAAGAATGTTCCGAATTAGACAAAATAAGCGTGGGAATCAACCGAAAAGAACGAGTTGAAAAATTCTGCTGTTGTTATAATAGTATTAAGTCAGAGTGGGTAAGTTCGTGCGTAGAAAGAACAAGATTTCAGAACAGGAGGGGATGCGGAGTATGAAGAATCGAAAAAAGCAGTTCCTGAAGATCGGAATTGCAGTATTGGTGATCGCGGTTGCGGGAATTGTTGCCGGGGTCGTCCGATACAGAATTGATAATCGATTCGATTTAACTGTTGGGGGGCATACAATCAGTAAAGATGAATATGTGAACTGCATGAAATCTGTAGAGTATGATACAGAGGTGCAGATTCAGCAGGACTATGATGCCGTTTATGAAGATGGCTTCTGGGAGAAAAAGTATGATGGAAAATACGGCTACGAAATTCTGACGGAAAATACAGTGGAACAGTTGAAATACATCCATGCGGTCTATGACCTTGCAGAAGAATGTGGTGATGTATCAGACAGCAGTTATGAGGCTTTGGAAAAGCGTTGGAAAGACGAAAATGCAAAGCGGAGTGAAAAGGTTGAAAATGGGGAAGTGGTCTATGGACTGAAAGAGTATACTTTTCAGATTTATCTCCAGTATGAAATGAGTACACTCAAAGAAAAATACTGCAATGATGATACCCGTGAGGGCATGGAACTGACAGAGGACGAGATACTGGAACACTACAACAGCCGTGAGTGGATCTTCGGGGACAGCGAAGAGAATGCTGATCTGGAGACAGCAAGAATTGCGGTGGAACGTGAGTTGCGTGAAAAGAAATATGATGACATCATCACGCAGCGTGAAACTGATTCTCAGGTGGACGGAAACATGGCAGATGTAAACCGGTTTACCTTGAAGAATATAAAATGATGGAAGGAGCAATATTATGAAGAAGAAATGGATGAGCGGTGCTCTGGCTCTTCTGCTTGCAGGAACTACGGTTGCATCAATGACGCCGGCAGTTGCTGTTAATGCTGAAGGACAGAACACTGCAACAGGAACAACATATTATGTTGATTCCGAAAATGGAAATGCCGATAAAAATGCAACAGGTACTTCCAAAGATGATGCATTTAAAACTCTGGCACAGGTAAATGCAGTGAATCTTGAACCGGGAGATCAGGTACTTTTTAAGAAAGGATCTGTCTTCAATGGACAGGCACTTCATTTTACGAAGGAGGACAGCGGTAGTGCAACTGCCAAGGTTATTATCTCGACTTATGGAGATGAGAACGCAGCCAGACCACAGATCAATACAAATGGTCAGGGTCGCTGGAATCTGAACTATGGAAATCCACTGGATAACCAGAACCATAAATGGAAAGGTGAAGTATCTTCCTGTATCTTGATCGAGGATACAGAATATATTGAGATCAATGGTCTGGAACTGACGAACAACAGAAAGACAGATAAAGTACCGGAAACAGATTCAAATGGAAATGTACGTGCATACAACGATGCTTATGCAATGGACAGAACCGGTGTTGCCGGAGTTGCAAAAGATAATGGAACAGTAGATCATATCGTACTGAATGATCTTTACATTCATGATGTAACAGGTAACGTCTATAATAAGCACATGACCAATGGTGGTATCTACTTTATCATGGAGAAACCGACAAATGAGGCAACAACAGGTGTTGCAAGATACAATGATGTTCAGATTAAGAATTGCTATCTTGATACAGTAAACCGGTGGGGAATCGCAGTTGGATATACCTATCAGTGGGGAAGATTCACAAATGCTTCTCTGTCAGATGAGGTGATGTCTACATATGGAGCATCCAAGGTTGTGATCGAGAATAACTACCTGAACAATGTCGGTGGAGATGCGATTACAACAATGTACTGTGACAATCCTTTGATCCAGTATAATGTATCAGAGAATGCAGCAAAGCAGATTAATGAAACAGATTATTCACAGCAACAGCCAAGGCTTGATGCAAATGGTAATGAGACCGGTAAGCAGGGTGTCAATGCAGGACGAGTTGCAGCAGGTATCTGGCCATGGAAGTGCAAGAATGCCATTTTCCAGTATAATGAATGCTTCGCAACGCTGAATGCATCCAGCGGTAATGGTGACGGACAGCCATGGGATGCTGACTACGGTGATGGAACAAACTATCAGTACAACTACAGTCACGGTAATACGGCAAGTACGATCATGTTCTGTGGACCGGAATCCATTAATAATACATTCCGTTACAATATCAGCCAGAATGAAGATATGGGACCGCTGGATCCTGCTGGAAATACAGGAAATTGTCAGGTTTACAATAATACCTTCTATATTAAAGCGGGACTGAATACAATCTGGCATAGAAGTCATGGAAATGGTGGACCGGTTACAGCAGAAAATAATATTTTCTATTTTGCAGGAAGTACACCGGCAACAGTTTCAAACTGGAATCCGAGCAACAATAAAGTATTCGACAACAACCTGTACTACAATGTATCCAATTATCCAACTGATGCAAATGCAGTAAAGGTATCCGCAGGAACAGCAGTACTTGTTGATGCAGGTTCAGGTCCGGTTGCAGCAGCAGAGGACAAGCAGGCAAGACTGCATGAAGATCCGACAGCTACTACAGTATTTGATGGATATAAACTGGCAGCAAACTCACCGGCTATCAATGCTGGTAAAGTAATTGTTGACAGAAATGGTTATTCTATCGATCATGACTTCTTCGGACATGCAATCACAGCAGTACCGGAAATCGGAGCAGCAGAAAGTGATGCAGTTGCAGCACTTGTACTTCGTTCCAATACATACACAATATCAGGAACAAATGTAAGTGATCTTCCGAAGAATACAACAGTAGAGCAGTTCCGCAACAACATCATCGTTGATACAGGCGTTACAGTTACTGTAAAAAATGGTGATAAAGTTCTTGGCGATGCAGATATCGTAAAAGGTGGAGCAACTGTCGTTCTTTCTTATGAAGGAATGGAGGATGTAACTTATACAGTAGTTGCAAGTTCTGATAAAGAACTGAAAGATGCTTATTATGAAGTAAAAGGAACAACCATGAGCGTTCCTTATACAGCTAAAAATCCGACAACAGTGAGCGAGATGAGAAAGAATATCACTGTAGCTGATACAGCAACAGTTTCTGTATTAAATGGCGGAACTGAGCTGGCAAATACAGATGCAGTAGCAGAAGGCATGACACTTCGTATCACCGCTGAAGACGGAACAACAAATGATTATACAATCGCTCAGAAGAACACATACAACTGGACTCTTGACTTTGTTAAAGGACAGCAGGGAAATGTATGGTTTGGACAGCAGAAGAACGGAACCGGTGACTGGACAAATATGACAGAATCTGACAGAGACGGATGGCCGAACTGGTGTGTGAATACATATTATGGTCCTGGTATTGATGCTTCACAGGGTACAACTTCAACAACAGATACAAGCGTTCACGGACTGCTTTCCGCACCGCCGAACAGCGATATCTCAACAGCAATGGCATTCAGAGCACCGAAGAGCGGTACAGTATCTTTCAATGTAAAAGATGATGAGCCATACCTTCGTCAGAATGGAAATTCAGGCGGAACAGTTACATTAAGCCTTCTTGTTAATGATACAGTAAAGCAGAGTGTAACACTTCAGACCAGCCGTGAGAAAGCAACAGACTGGGCAAACTTTGATGCAATCGAAGTAAATGCGGGAGATGTGATCCGTGTAGTAACAAAGAGCAACAGCAATCCAAGCAAGCCGTCTGTTCATGTTACTCCGATTATCACATACCTTGATACAGCAGTAGCTGATACAGAAGCACCGGATGCTCCGACAGCAGTAAGAACAGCAGATGTTACAGAGACAACAGCAAAAGTTGCATGGGCAGAAGCAAGCGATAATGTTGGCGTAGTTGGATACAATGTATATGTAAATGATACAAAGGTAAATGCAGAACTTGTAACAGCTACAGAGTATGACCTGACAGGTCTTACAGCATCTACAGAGTACAGTGTAAAAGTTACAGCAGTTGATGCAGCTGAAAATGAATCTGAGAAATCAGAAGCAGCTACATTTACAACAGCAAAGGCAGCCGATACAGAGGCTCCGAGTGTTCCGACAGATGTAAAAGCATCAGATGTCAAAAAGACAGGTGCAACTGTTACATGGACAGCTTCTACAGATAATGAAGGAGTTGCCGGATACAATGTATATGTAAATGGAACTCAGGTAAATGATACACTGGTAGCAACAACAGAATATGTACTGACAGGTCTTACAGAAGGAACAGAGTACACAGTAGAGGTAGAAGCTGTTGATACAAATAACAATGTATCCGCAAAGGCAGCAGCTACATTTACAACAAAGAAAGATGCTGTAAATCCTGATCCGACAGTAGTTGATAAGACAGAACTCAAGGCAACTACAGCAAAGGCAGATGCAGCACTTGCAGCAACAGACAAGTACACAGCAGAATCACTGAAAGCCCTGCAGGCAGTTTACGATCAGTACGCATCCGTTCTGAATGACGAAAATGCAACGCAGGCTCAGGTTGACGAAGCAAATAAAGCCATCGCAAAAGCCCTCAATGCTCTTGTAGAAAAGAAGACAGATGACGGAAAGAAAGACGACGGCAACAAGGGTGACAATAAGAAGGATGATACAAAGGTTGACGACAACAAGAACAACAATTCTTCTAATACATCCAAGTCTGACAATAAGACTACAACAAAGGTAGACAATACTAAGAAAGCAGCTAAGACAGGCGATACGACAAACGTAGCAGTTTGGGCATTTGCACTGGCAGCATCCGCAGCGGCAGCAGGCGTTGTAGTAAAGCGTAAAAAAGAGAACTAAAAACTTTGCAGTTTTGTAAATGTGAAATTTAGAAACAAGCGGGGGAGGTTATGAAAAATGCTGATCTCCTTCGCTTTGATAACATAATGGGAGGAAAGACATGAGAAAAAAAGCCTTATCAATGCTTATGGGCTTGGCTCTTGGGGTTACGACGATTTTCAGTTCTGTTGGAACAATGGGAGTAACGGTATATGCCGCTGAAAATGGCGTAACAGATGCGGAATGTACAGATAAAGATACTGCAGCACCAACACCGGACGATACAGTACCTGATGCAAACCAGTATAAATATCAGAAAGATGAACTTGCAGCATTCTGTCATTTTGGTCCAAACACATTCAATGAACTTGAGTGGGGATTTGACCAGTCAACGCAGAAAAAGCTCTATGCAGGAAGAACTCCGGATCAGATTTTTACGCTGGAAAGTGATTTCGACGCAGAAACATTAGTAACCACACTGAAAAATGCAGGATTTAAAAAGCTGATTGTAACAGCAAAGCATCATGATGGATTCTGTATCTGGAACAGTGCGTATACAGATTATGACATTGCAAGTACAAGTTATAAAAATGGAGAAGGAGACATCCTTGCAGAAATTTCAGAAGCATGTACGGCAGCTAATATGGACATGGGATTGTATCTTTCACCATGGGATGTAGCAGAATCTACATTTGGTGCGAATGGTGGAACGATCGACAATGCCTACAATGAATATTATAACAACCAGCTTGAGGAAATCCTGAGCAACCCGAAATACGGAAATAAGGGACATTTTGTGGAAGTATGGATGGATGGAGCGAACGGTTATAATAATGTACCACAGACATACAATTTTGAAAAATGGTTCGCGACGATCCAGAAGTATGAAGGAAAAGAAGCAGGTTACAAAGCAGATTGTATGCTGTTCGGAGCAGGAACTCATACAACAGTTCGCTGGATCGGAAATGAAAATGGATTTGCAGATGATACCACATGGGCAAAATCAAGAATCAGTAATGGTCAGATTTACAATGATGAAAGCCAGCGTGCCGGAGATTACAAAGGAGATCCGACAGACGGATATTCCAATGGATATGAAGATGGTAATCACTGGACAGTACCGGAGGCTGATGCAAGAATTACATCTGGATGGTTCTGGGGAACACAGAAAAATACTCCAAGAACTCTGACAAACCTTGCAGAGATGTATTTTAGATCAGTTGGTCATAACGCAACCTTACTTTTGAATGTGCCTCCGAATAATGAGGGAAAAGTAGACCAGGCGATTCTGGATCGTGTTGTGGAATTTGGTCAGAATGTTCAGGATACATTCAGAACCAATCTTGTAAAAGCAAATGGAACAACAATTACAGCAAGCAATGTCCGCGGCAATGATATTGACTTCAAGCCGGGAAATGCAGTTGATGACGATGATGCTACATACTGGACAACAGATAATGGTACAACAAGTGGAAGCCTGACAATCAAATGGGATTCTGCAAAGAGATTTGATGTCGTATCAATCGAAGAGGCAATCCAGAATGGACAGCATATCAATAACTATAAAGTTGAATACAAAGAAAATGACAATGCAAGCTGGCAGACCATGGAAAGTGGTGTGACGGTTGGATCAAAACGACTGATCAGAACATCACCAATATCTGCAACTCAGGTAAAAATTACTGTCGGAACATCAACAGGGAAAGTTCCGCAGCTTAGCGAAGTTGGAGTTTATAAAGCCAGCAAAGGCTTTCAGCTGAGTGGAGCAGCTCCTGATGGAATGGATTCAACAAGCGTTAATGATACAAACAAGTTTACATTCAGTGATTCAGGATGGAATCCACAGACAGGAACTACTTATATTAATGGTCAGAATACCTGGTCAAATAAAGCGGGTGCAGAATTTACTTATACCTTTGATGGAACAAAAGTATATCTGATGGGAACAAAAGACCCGAATCATGGTCAGGCAGATGTCTATATTGATGATATGGATACTCCGGTTGCAACGATTGATACGCATGATACTGCAAGATCAACAGGAGCAAAGATTTTTGAGTCGGCGGATCTGAAAAACGGACATCATACACTGAAGCTGGTAGCAAAGACAACAGCAGCAATCGGTGTCGAGGCAGCCTATGTCATCAACAATGGCGGAAAAGGTATGCTGGAGATCGAAAATGACTCTTATACGATGAATGAAGACAGTGATCTGGCAGTAAAAATCAGGCGTGTAGGAGGAACAACAGGTAAGATTACAGCAAGACTGGAACCAAATCCGGGAAGTGCGATACAGAAGCACTTTAATACAGGTTTGATCCCGGAGGTTGTATTTGAGAATGGAGAATCTGAGAAAGTGATCAGTCCTGCAGCACATGCAAACCGTGTGCCGACAACGGATGGAGATGTATACTTTACACTGGAGCTTTCAAGCAGCAGCCCGGTAATCGGACTTGCAAGCTCAGCCAAGGTAACAATTCTTGATGCTGATGCAATTACAAGAGATTCACTTAATACATTGATCACAGAATCTGAAGGATTAAAAGAACATCTTTATTCAGAAGGATGGACATCATTTACAGCAGCACTTTCCTCAGCAAAGACTGTTGCAGCAAATGAAAATGCTACAGATACACAGATCAAAAATGCATATTCTACATTATATGCAGCTAAAGAAGCTCTTGTAGTACGTACGCAATATACGGCAGATGACAGATTCCAGTTCCCGTGGAAGAACGGAACAAGTGCAATCCTGGAAGCAGAGTTTGCTACAACCATTACAGAAGCCTGTGGAGACACACAGTGGAGATGTGAAGTTAACTCAGAAAATTGGGCAAGCAATGGTAAGTATATTAATTCATTGAATAAGACCAATACAGGTACAGATAAAGTTGAGTATGCATACAATGCAAAAAAACCAGGTACATATCACGTGGTTGCAACTTATCGTAGTGGAGACACCAATAACGGAAATAAACTTGCATGGTCAGAAGCAAACAATAAGATTACAGTCGGAAATATAACAACTCCACATACAAAAGTAAATAATGTGCTTTCTGTTGGTACAGTTGAGTTTGATATTGTTGTAACAGAAGCAGGAGAAGGAACGCTGATCCTTCAGCCGGTAGATAACAGCGGTGCACCGCAGCTTGATAAACTTGAAATTACACCAAAGAACGTTGCAGTTGAGTCTTATGATATCACAGCAACAGCAGGTGAAGGCGGTACGATCACAGCAGAAGGTCTTGCAGATGGCAAGGTATCTGTTACAGAAGGTGAAAGTGCAACATTCACGATCGCCGCAAATGATGGATATGAAGTCAGCGATGTTAAAGTTGACGGAACATCTGTAGGAAAGAGAACTTCCTATACATTTGAAAATGTAGATGCAGCTCATACAATTGAGGCGACATTTGCATTTACAAATTATACTGCAGCAAATCCATTTGAATTCCCGACAACAAAGGGAACGACAAAGACTCTGGAAGCAGAGTATGCAACAACGATCACTGAGGCATGCGGAGCAACAGAGTGGAGATGCGAAGTAAACTCAGAAGCTTGGGCAAGCAATGGAAAGTATATTAATTCTCTGAATAAGACATCTACAGGAGCAGATTCAGTTGCTTATGCTTATAATGCACCGGTAGCAGGAACTTATAAAGTAACAGTAACTTATAGAAGTGGTTCTGATACGAACAAACTTGCATGGAGTGAGCAGGATGGAAAGATCACTGCCGGTCAGGTGGCAACACCGAACTCCAAGGTGAATAATGCACTTCAGGCAAAGACGGTTGAATTTAACATGGTTGTTACAACGGCAGGAGCAGGAACTCTTGTATTTACAGCACCAGATGGAGATTCACCACAGACAGATAAATTTGATATCGAATTAGTAAAACTGGCAGACGAAGCTGACCTTACAGAACTTCAGACAGCGATCACAAATGCAGAGGCAATTCTCAATGCAGCAGATAAAGATAAATATTCTGCAGCAGCACTTGTAGAGCTTCAGGAACTTGTAAATGCAGGAAAGCAGTTGACAACAGAAAGCTCCCAGGCAGATGTAGATGCGAAGAAAGCTGAGATCACAGCAAAGATTGCTGACATCCAGACTCAGTTCACAATTACAGCAACAGCAGGTAATGGTGGAAAGATCGCACCGACAGGAGCAACAAATGTTTACAAAGGAACATCCAAAGCATTCACGATCACACCGAATGACGGATATCATGTAGACAGCCTTACAGTAGATGGAACTGCAGTTGACGTTGTAACAGAATATACATTCTCAGACGTAACAGCAAACCATACGATTGCAGTAACATTTGCAAAAGATGCAATGACAGTTGCAAAGGAAAATCTGCTTGCAGCAATCAATACAGCAAATGAGAAGCTCGCACAGACAGACGCTTATACACCGGCTTCTCTGGAAGCACTTCAGAATGCTGTAGATGAAGCTCAGACAGTTTACAACAAAGCAGATGCAACTCAGACAGAAGTTGACAATGCAAAAGCAAATGTAGAAGCTAAGATTGCAGCACTGAAAGAGAAGGCAGACAAATCTGCACTGAGACTTGCAGTGAAAGCAGCAGAGGGTGAAGCAGCCCTGACAGATAAGTATACAGAAGAATCCATCGCAGCTCTTCAGACAGCAATTGATGCAGCCAATAGAGTTCTGGCTGATGACAACGCAACCCAGGCAGAGGTAGATGCACAGGTTGAAGCTGTAAATGCAGCAAAGGCAGCACTCGAAGAGAAGAAAGCACCGGTTGTAAAAGAGGAGCTTGAAAAGGCGGTTGCAGATGCAACAGAAGTTGTCGGAGCAACAGACAAGTATACAGAAGCATCACTTGCAGCTCTTCAGTCAGCAATCGATGCGGCAAATGAAGTTCTTCAGAATTCAGATGCAACTCAGGATGAGATTGATGCAGCAGTACAGGCTGTAAAAGAAGCAAGAGCAGCCCTGAAAGCAAAAGATGATGATAAGAAGGACGACAGCAATAAGGATGATGACAAGAAAGACGATAATAACGGATCCGATAATAATGGCGGAAATAACAACGGCAATGCGAATAACGGATCAAATAATAATGGTTCTTTCAACAATGGATCATCCAATAACGGTACTGCAAATGGTACATCAAATGTAGCGAAAGCAGCCAAGACTGGTGATACATCAAATGTAGCAGGAATGGCAATGCTTTGCCTGGCAGCAGGACTTGTTGTAGTAATGGCAAAGAGAAGAAGAACAAACTAATCTGAAGTGAGTTCCGAATTTTCAATGCAATAAAAGAATAAAAAATTCCTTCCGGGGGTTTCCTGGAAGGAATTTTTTTGTGGTTTTTATTTCAAAATCGCTTTTCTGTAATGGGATGGTGTTGCATTGATTACATTCATAAAGACCTTAGAATAATGCTGGGAATCTTTGAATCCGACCTGCAGAGCGATTTCTGTCAGCGTTAGACTTGTATTCTGCATTAACTCGATGGAACGGTTGATCCGGTAAATGTTAATGTAATTAGAAAGGGTTACCCCCATATAATTTTTGAAGATCTTACTCAGATAGCGGACAGAGATATGCAGCTGCAAGGCGATATCCTCCTGACGGATCTTCTGGGTAAAATGTTCCCGAATGTAATTCAGTGTATAAGCAACATAGCTGTTCTGAAGCTGTGGTTCGGAAAATCCATGATCTGCCTCTGTATGGTCAAGGATATACAACATCAGGTTCATCAGTGCAACGTTAATATTTGCAGCAGAGAACAGACTGTTGGATGAAGCATAGAGAGTAATGAGCTTCTGAAGATGTTCGTCGATGACTGGATCAGATTCCATCCGGTAATAGAACTGGGCAGAAAAGAGGATCGCATGCATCAGGGTGATAGGAAAAACTCCCTCATCTTCAAGAACAATCGTGGAAAACATCTCAGGGTTAAAGTGAATATGCTGAAATTCACAGTCAGATGTGTCATTCAGATAAAAAGAATGAACTACATCGGGGAGTAACATGATAAATTCGCCCGCTGTACAGTGGATCGTTTCCGACTGAATATCCATATAACATTCACCGGAAAGAATCCGATAAATCTCAATATTTGTATGTAAGTGCCGGGCAAAACTATAACCGGCTTTACGATATTCAACAACAGCACCGGACAGGATGGAATCGGACAATGTCATCAATCCAGGTACTTCGTGTTCCTGAATCTTAGTCTCCTCAGCAGGAGGAGTAGAATGTTCATTTACTGACTGAACAGTAGTTTTTTTCTTCATGTGTAAAAAAAGCCTCCATAGATAAGCACAATTAATAAGCGTTAATCTGTATTATAACAGAAATAAAGAAAAAATGTACCGAAAAATACAAAAAATGTGAATATTTTTTTAAAAAATATAAATAAAATGTAAATTCAGAGGTTCTGAATTTGACAAAATAAGCGATTATAAAGAGTAAATTAAACAAGCACATTCAAAAGAAAAGTTTTATAATGTAGATAATTGGACATTGGGAGGAGTCTGCCCATAGGAATCGAAGGCAGAGGAATTTCATGACAATAAATTAAGATACATCAGAAACGTATCAGAAAGGGGTATTATGAGAAGAAAAATGAAATGGCGGGTACTTGCAAGTGCCTGTGCAGCAGCAATGGCTGTGACGTCTCTGCCGTATATGGCAACGCAGGTCAATGCGGAACCGGCCGCTGTAACGCAGCAGACTGGTGACAATGATCTGAAGCTGTGGTATACGAGTCCGGCAGACATTACCAAGTATTACGAAGGTTGGCAGGAAAAGTCACTTCCGATCGGTAATGGCGCAATCGGTGGAACGGTATTCGGCGGAATCACCAGAGAGCGTATCCAGCTGAATGACAAATCGCTTTGGTCAGGAGGACCAAGCACCAGCAGACCGAATTACAATGGAGGTAACCTGGAGAACAAGGGAAATAACGGAGCGACTATGACATCAATCCACAACTATTTCGCAAATGGCCAGGACAGCTCCGCAATCAGTCTTGCAAACAGCAACCTGGTCGGTGTAAGCGATGATGCAGGAACCAATGGATATGGATATTACCTGAGCTGGGGAAATATGTATATTGATTTCAAAAATGTATCATCTAACAACGATGTGACGAATTATACCCGTGACCTGGATCTGAAAACAGCCATCGCAGGTGTAAACTATGACAAGGGAAGTACTCATTATTCAAGGGAGAACTTCACAAGTTATCCGGACAATGTTATTGTTACACATATCACAGCAGACGGTTCTGAAAAGATCAGTCTGGATGTAAGTGTAGAACCGGATAATAGCAGAGGAAGTGCTATTAATGGGATTGGCGATAGCAGCTATCAGAGAACATGGGATACAACCGTGTCAGATGGACGGATCTCCATTAACGGACAGCTCACAGACAACCAGATGAAATTTTCATCCCAGACTCAGGTTATTACCGACAATGCCGGTACGGTGACAGATGGGGATGGAAAAGTAAGTGTTTCCGGTGCAAGTGAGGTTACGATCATCACTTCCATGGGAACAGATTATAAGGATGAATATCCGAGCTACAGAACAGGTGAGACTGCAAGCGAACTGACAAACCGTGTAAAATGGTATGTAGATCAGGCAGCAGTTAAGACATACGAAGAACTGAAAGCGAATCATGTAAGTGATTATCAGGAGATCTTCAACCGTGTTGATCTGAATCTTGGACAGACTGTCTCAACAAAGACAACAGATGCACTTCTTTCCGCATACAAAGCAGGAACTGCATCAGAAGCTGAAAGACGTCAGCTGGAAGTTATGCTGTTCCAGTACGGAAGATTTATGACCATTGAGTCTTCCAGAGAGACAAAGACAGATGGAAATGGTTATGTCAGAGAGACACTTCCTTCCAACCTTCAGGGACTGTGGGTAGGAGCGAACAACTCTCCATGGCATTCAGATTACCATATGAATGTAAACTTACAGATGAACTACTGGCCGACATATTCTACCAACATGGCAGAGTGTGCACAGCCATTGGTTGATTATATCGATGCTTTGAGAGAACCGGGGCGTGTGACTGCGGCAATTTATGCAGGAGTTTCCAGTGCCGATGGCGAGGAAAATGGATTCATGGCACATACGCAGAACAACCCGTTCGGATGGACCTGCCCTGGATGGAGTTTCAGTTGGGGATGGTCACCGGCAGCAGTACCGTGGATCTTGCAGAACTGCTGGGCTTATTATGAGTATACCGGAGATACATCTTATTTAAGAGACAATATCTATCCGATGATGAAAGAAGAGGCAAAACTGTATGATCGGATGCTTGTCCGCGACAGCGATGGAAAGCTGGTATCTTCACCGGCATATTCACCGGAGCATGGACCGGTCACAAGTGGTAACACGTATGAGCAGACACTGATCTGGCAGTTATATGAGGATACAATCAAAGCAGCAGAAGTCCTTGGAACAGATGCAGATCTGGTAGCTACATGGAAAGCAAACCAGGCAGATCTGAAAGGACCGATTGAGGTCGGTGACAGCGGACAGATCAAAGAGTGGTATACAGAGACAACCTTTAACCATACTGCAAGTGGAGCTACACTCGGAGAAGGATATAACCACCGTCATATGTCCCACCTTCTCGGACTTTTCCCGGGAGACCTCATTACAGAGGATCATGCAGAGTGGTTTGCAGCAGCAAAGGTATCCATGCAGAACCGTACAGATGAAAGTACCGGATGGGGAATGGCACAGAGAATCAACAGCTGGGCAAGACTGGGTGATGGAAATAAAACTTATCAGATCATCAAGAACCTGTTCAACGGCGGAATCTATGCGAATCTGTTCGATTATCATCAGCCGAAATATTTCCAGATCGATGGTAACTTCGGTTATACATCCGGTGTGGCTGAGATGCTTCTGCAGAGCAATGCAGGATACATCAATCTTCTTCCGGCAGTTCCGGATGACTGGGCAAACGGAAGTGTGAATGGACTGGTTGCACAGGGCAACTTTAAAGTATCCATGGACTGGAAAGACGGAAATGTAACAACTGCTACCATTCTTTCCGAGAACGGCGGAGAAGCAGTAGTACAGACAAAGAATGCATCTCTTGCAACAGTAGTGGACAGCGACGGAAATGTAGTCGATGTGACACCTGTAAAAGAAAACCGTATCTCTTTCGCGACAGAAGCCGGAAAGAGCTATACATTAAAAGATATCCCGGCATCCGCTGAGGTAGCAGCTCCGACAGGACTGACAGCTCTTCGTGCAGACGGTGAGAATGTAAAACTTTCCTGGGATGCTGTAACAGCAGAAGAGGGAAGCAATGTAACATACAATGTATACCGTCAGGTAGAAAATGGTGATGTAATCTGCATCGAGACAGGCCTGACAACAACAACTTATACAGATACAACAGCAGACAAGACGCTTGGAACAATGAAGTATCAGATATCTGCGGTTGTAGAAGGAAATGAATCTGAAAAGAGTGCAGCAGTGACTGCGGTTGAACCGGTTGGAGCCGGCAAGATTGATAATGCGGATGAAAGAATCGCATATGTAGGTGACTGGGGCAATTGGACACAGGACAAGAATGTAAACTATATGGATACGATCGAGTATCTGCAGAATCCGAATGGCGGCGAGACTGCGACTCTTACATTTAAGGGAACAGGAATCAAGGTGATCGGTTGTACGAATAAGGATAGAGGCAAGATCGAAGTATTGATTGACGGTGAGTCACAGGGCATTGTTGATACATACAGTGCAAGCACAGTACGTCAGAAAGAATACTTCAGCAAAGAAGACCTTACAGCAGGAATCCATACGATCCAGTTGAAAGTCCTCAATGAGAAGCAGACAGCAAGTTCCAATACAAAGATCGAGCTGGATGCATTTGAAATTCTGGATTCAACACTGGTAGCACCGACAGGTGTGGAAGTAAGTTCCAAATCCGGAATGACTACAGTATCCAAAGCAAACAGTACGTTACAGTTAAAAGCGACTGTAGCACCGGATGATGCAACAGACAAGACAGTTACATGGAGTACCTCCGATGACAGTATCGCAACAGTAGATGCAAACGGACTGGTAACATTCTTAAGTAAGAACGGAACCGTTACGATTACAGCAACTTCCAGTGCAGATGCTGCAAAGAGCGGAACGATTGAACTGAAAGTTGCAATAAAAGAGGATGTGGCAGATGTCGAGACAATCGTAGAAGACGGTACCGTACCGGCATCCGGAACAGCGGGAACAAAGAACAGTGCGATCACCTGGAATGGAGCATGGTCTAACTGGGCAGGAGAACAGACAAAGCATCATGGCGGAACAAAGACAGAAACCGGAAATGATTCAAGTGCGGCGGGAAGCTATTTTGAATACACGTTCAATGGAACAGGTGTAGAGGTTTATTCTCAGAAGCATGCCAACTTTGCAAGCTTTGATATCTACGTTGATAACGTAAAGATCGGTAATTATTCACTGAATGGTTCAAGCAGCGGAGATAATCAGCAACTGATCTTCTCCAAGACGGATCTTAGGAATGGTGAGCATACGATCAAGTGTGTAGCAGTTGCACGTGATGGAAAATATCAGGTCAACCTGGATTACCTGAAGATCCTTTCACCGGGTGAAGGTGTAACGGCTGATAAGTCAGCACTCCAGACATCGATTGAGACAGGTGCGGCACTTACTAAGTCAGCATATGATGCGACAAAATGGAATGCATTTAAAACGGCTTATGATGCAGCAGTTGAGGCAATGAATGATGCGGATGCAACACAGGATGATGTGAATGCAAAGAAAGCAGCACTGGATGCGGCAATCACAGCACTTGGCACACCGGCAGTTCCTGTAGTAGAAGACCAGACAGGTTCTGCAGTTCTTGTTGAAAGCACAAAGGTTGTGCTGAGATGGGACAAGGTTTCAGGAGCAGCACAGTATCGAGTAGCTGATACAGAGAACGGAATCGACATGACAGTAAGCGGCACAACCGCAACACTGGAAAACCTGACACCGGGAACAACCTACAACTTCAAGGTATATGCCCTGAGCAATGCAGGTGAGGCATCAGCGAAGGCCATCGAGATCGGCAATGTAACAACGATTGCTGACGGAACAGCAGCAGGTGAGATCGAGTCCATTACAAAAACAGCAGTCAGTGATGATTCTGTAAAACTCACATGGGCATTAAAAGAAGGTTCTTCCTTCGCAAGCTATGACGTTTATGTAAACGGCGAGCTGAAAGGCAATACAACCAAGACAGAGTTCACGCTCAGCGATCTGGATGACGGTATCTATGTTGTTAAGATCGTTGCAAAGACAGCAGCAGGAAAGTCAGTACTTCCGAAACAGTTCTCATTTACGATTGAGAATAACGGTGGTGGTGAGACAACAAAGAATGTACTCAGCGTAACAAATCCGGCAGGAATTTCTGTAGAAGAAGGAACTGCATTTAAGGATCTTGAATTACCGGAGAAAGTAACTGTCACAGTGACAGGAAATCTGAATGAAAAAGTAGCCGTAACATGGGCGAAAGGTGATTATCAGACAACACCGGGAACTTACACACTGGAAGGAACCCTGACAATGGGTGAGAACATGGAGAACCCGGATGGCGTGAAAGCTTCTATCCAGGTAACAGTTACGAAGAAGCAGTATGAGATCAAGTCTGTTGCAAAACTGGATAAGAAAAAAGTTGCATACGGAACGGCTGTATCAGAACTGAATCTTCCAACAGAGGTAGAAGTAACCTATACAGACGGAACAACCGGAACAGCAAGTGTTACGTGGAATACAGACAGCTATGATGGAAATACGGCAGGTGATTATACACTGGAAGGAACCCTTTCCTTTGCAGATAATATTACAAATCCGAAGAACCTGACAGCTTCTGTAAAAGTGACAGTTGCGAAGAAGGCAGAAGAGCCGAAGCCGGAAACGAAGAAAGAAATTAAATCCATTGTAAATGCAAAACTGGATGATATTTCTGTAAAAGAAGGAACTCTTGCAACCAATCTCGGACTTCCGGGACAGGTTGAAGTAGAACTTAAGGATGGAACAACCGCAACGGTTGATGTTGACTGGGATCTGAGTGCTTACAAGTCAGATGTTCCGGGAACTTATACATTGACAGGAGAACTTGTTCTTGGTGATGAGTTTGAAAATCCGGATGGTCTTGAAGTCAGCGTGGATGTGATCGTTACAAAGATCAAAGGTGACGACAGCAATAAGGGCGATGACAACAAGGGCGACGATAATAAGGGTGACGACAACAAGGGTGACAACAACGGTACAAATACTGGCAACAATACAGGAAATAATACCGCAGGTTCTACATCAGGAACCAATGCCGGAACAACTTCATCCGACAAAGCAGCAAAGACCGGAGATGCTACTCCGCTGATTCTGTGGGGAGCTATGGCAATGCTGGCAGCAGGTGCTGTTGTTACAGTTGTGACACGCAGACGTAAAAGAAGATAAAGATTCTTTCCGAAAGGTAAGATGAAAAAGGAAAATTTAAGAATTTTCTGTAAAAGAAAAGGAGTATCGCGATGTGCGGTACTCCTTTTTCGTCTGAGAAATTTTCGGATCACTGGTTTCGCAGAAACTGCTTGCGGTAGGCAGTCGGTGTCATACCACAGGATTTACGGAAACACTGCGTAAAGTAACTGGAGGAAGAAAATCCACATTGCTGTGCAATCTGTGCAAGACTCATATCGGTGGAAGTCAGCAGTTCCTGACTGGTAAAGATCCGCTTCTGGGTCAGATAATTCATCGGAGAGATCCCATAGGTTTCTGTGAAAGTATGAGAAAAATAATACTTGTTGATCTGTGCAATCTCTGCAAGTTTATCCAATGTAATATTTTCCTGGAAAGAAGAATCAATATAACGCTTTGCCCGGCTGCATTCGCGGGATTCCATCTTATGGAACGGAAAAATCTCTACAGAAGAGGAAGCGTAGCGGGAAAGATGGACGACCAGGATGTTCAGCAGATTCTGGCAGACCTTTTCGTAATCTTTCTGCGAGTTCTCTGTCTCTTCCAGGATCGTACGGAAATAGAAATCAAGCCGGTCTTTCATTTCATCGGAATGGAACAGAAGATATTCATTTGCATCGTCAATGACAAAATTCAGACCATCCACACCCAGTACAATATATTCCAGCGGGTCTTCGAGGCTGGATTTTTCGGTGTGGGTGATATTCGGGTTGATCACGATCAGATCGTGCTTTGCGATCGGAAAGGTTTCGTCTTCAACGAGAAAACTGCCACTTCCTGACAGCACAAAAAAAAGTTCTGTAAAATAATGTGTGTGCGGATAACTGCTCCAGTCCTCTTCATATTTTGAATAGGTAGAATACAGAAGATGACAGGTGTGGTCATGCCTTAAGGGGGAAGTAAAAGTATGTCGTATATTACCCATAAGTGTCCTCCACAAAATTTAGAAATATTGTCTTGAAAACGATTTCAAGTGGTTATACAACCAATTATGCAAATATTATAAAGAATTTTAGAAGCCGATTCAACAGGATTCGGGAGAGTTTGGCAAAAAAAGAGAACTTTTTTTATCTCCGTGTGTGAAAAAATAACAAAAGAATATGAAAAAACATTTTTTAAGTCATATGATATGGTGGTATTGGAAAATATCCCAAAAAGCAAGATTTATAAAAAAAAAGGCAAAAAGAAAGGTTGAAAAAGAGGGAGAAATAGTATATGATAGACATACCAAGTAAAACTGGAAAAAGTTATAAGGAGGAACTATTTAAATGAAAAAGAAAAAACTTATCAGCCTTGTGCTGGCAGGTACTATGGTTTTCGGACTTGCAGCATGTGGATCCAATGGGGGAGACAAGAAATCTGAAGGAGATTCTTCAGACAGCGATAAGGTAGTAAAGGTTGCAGTAGTTGAGACAGCATACGGTGCAGATATGTGGAACGATGTTGCGGCTGCATTCGAAAAAGAGACAGGTGTTAAGGTTGAACTTACAATCGACAAGAACATCGAGGATGTCATTCAGCCACAGATGAAATCTGGAGAGTATCCGGACGTGATCATGAGAGCTGTTGGTTCTGAGTCAGCTATCACAGAGACATTCATCAAGGACAACAACGTAGAGGAACTTACAGACGTTCTTGATATGACTGTACCGGGTGAGGACGCTAAGGTTGGAGACAAGATCCTTCCAGGATTCACAGAGAACTCCATCGTTAATCCTTACGGAGACGGAAAGACATACCTGATGCCAATGTTCTACTCACCATGTGGACTGTTCTACGATGCAAACCTGTTCAAGACAAAAGGATGGGATGTACCGCAGACATGGGATGACATGTGGGCACTTGCTGACAAGGCAAAAGCTGAAGGAATCTCACTCTTCACATATCCTACAACAGGATACTTTGATGCATTCTTCTATGCATTACTGCATGAGACAATGGGATCAGAAGACTTCACAAAGGCTCTGAACTATAGTGAAGGAATCTGGGATACAGACGGAGCTAAGAAGGCATTCGATATCGTTACAAAGCTTGCTACTACTGTTGAGCCTACAACAACAGCAAATGCTAACGACAACGACTTCCGTAACAACCAGCAGCTTGTTCTTGATGACAAAGCTCTGTTCATGCCAAATGGTAACTGGGTAATCGGTGAGATGGCAGATGCTCCGAGAGCAGACGGATTCGAGTGGGGATTCACAGCTCTTCCGGCAGTAGAGAAAGACGGAGAGAGAGCTTCCTATACATTCTTCGAGCAGATCTGGATGCCATCAAGTGCTGAACACAAAGATCTTGGAAAAGAATTTATCGCTTATATGTACTCTGATGCAGCAGCAGATATCTTCGCTAAATCTGGAGCAATCCAGCCAATCGAAGGAATGTCTGACAAGCTTGACGGAGACAACAAACTGTACTACTCAATCTATGATACAGGTGCTGTAGCTGTTATGGATGCATTCGCTACAACAGATCCAGTAGAAGGTGTAACAGTTCGTACAACATTCTTTGATCCGGTTAACTCTCTTGTAACTGGTGACAAGACAGAAGATGACTGGGTAAATCAGATTAAGACAGACAGCGACAAACTTCGTGCTGCTTTAAAATAATCTGAATAAGTTACCGGGAATTTCCTTACAACTATAAGAAGATTTGGAAGGAATCTCACAGGTGAGGCAGGCGGTGAAATCTCTTCACCGCCTGTTTTAATGCCGATGTCTGCTAAGACGGTATGGATAGCCGTTGGATGGCGGCGGTTATTCAATGAAACGGATTTATAGAATTGGAGATGAACCAATGAAAGAAAGAAAAGGCAAGGGGCTGTTTGTATTCTGTTGCCTGGCCCCGGCAGCAATATTATTTATCTTATTTATGATTGTTCCTACGATCGAAATCTTCCGTATTTCCTTATATAAATGGGGTGGATATACAGATAACAAGACATTTGTAGGACTGAGCAACTTTAAATCATTGTTACAGAATCAGAAGTTCTATCAGGCATTCCAGAACCAGATTCTTCTGATTGTATTGGTTACGATCATTACATTTGCATTTGCGTTAGTGTTTGCATACATACTTTCAAGAGAAAAAATCAAAGGACAGGGATTCTTCAGAGTAATCTTCTATATCCCGAATATCCTTTCAATCGTAGTTATCAGTGCTATCTTCTCTGCTATCTACAAACCAAATACAGGACTTCTGAATTCCATCATCGGAATCTTCAAGCACAGTGATGATCAGATCCTCTGGCTTGGTGATCAGAAGGTAGTTATTTACAGTATTGTGATCGCCATGGTATGGCAGGCCATTGGATATTACATGGTAATGTATATGGCAAGTATGGCGAACGTATCAGAGAGTCTGTACGAATCTGCCAGCCTTGAAGGAGCAGGTAAGATTTATCAGTTCTTTACAATTACGATTCCGTTGATCTGGACAAACATCAGAACAACACTTACATTCTTCGTAATCAGTACGATCAACATGAGTTTCCTTCTCGTTACAGCAATGACGAGTGGTGGACCGGACGGAGCTTCCAGCGTATTCCTGAGCTATATGTACCAGGAGGCTTATACAAACTCTTCATATGGATATGGTATGGCAATCGGTGTATCAGTATTCCTGTTCTCCTTTGCACTTGCCGGACTGCTGAACGTTGCAACAAAACGTCAGGAAGTAGAAATTTAAGGAAAGGGGAATCGGAATGGAAAAGAATACATCAAAAAAACCGTTTGGCTTTAGTAAACTGATTGTGTATATTTGCCTGATTCTTCTTGCAATTACAATCATCGTGCCGGTAGCATGGGTCTTCCTTGCATCGGTAAAGCAGAATAAGGAATTCTACGGAAATCCGTGGACACTTCCTGAGAAACTTTATTTTCAGAACTTTGTAGATGCCTGGACGAAAGCAGACATGGGATCTTACATCCTGAACTCTGTGATTGTTACAGCACTTGCGATTGCAATGCTGATCGCAGTTGCACTTCCGGCAGCTTATGTACTGTCAAGATTTAAGTTCCGTACATGTAAGTTCTGGAATCTGCTCTTCATGGCAGGACTTTTCATCAACGTAAGTTACATCGTAGTACCGATCTTCCTTATGTTGAACAACTGGGACAAGTCACTCAGACAGATGATCGGAAGAGGCTTCTTCCTAAATAACTTGTTCATATTGGCGGTTGTATATATGGCAACGGCACTTCCGTTCACAATCTACCTGCTGTCAGGATACTTCAGTGGTCTTGCAAAAGACTTCGAGGAAGCAGCTTATGTGGATGGTGCAGGATACTTTACGACAATGGTTAAGATCATCTTCCCGATGGCAAAACCAAGTATCGTAACGATCATTCTTTTCAACTTCCTGTCATTCTGGAATGAGTATGTAATTTCCATGACATTGCTGACAGATGCCAAGTTGAAGACTCTGCCGGTAGGTCTTATGAACCTGATGGCTGCTCAGAAATCAGCAGTTCAGTATGGTCAGATGTACGCAGGACTGGTTATCGTTATGCTTCCTGTTCTGATTCTGTATATGTGTGTACAGAAGACACTTACTCAGGGAATGACTCTGGGTGGATTGAAAGGTTAAGGAGGTATTTACAATGAATGAAAGAACTAAAAAGATTATCACTGCGATTGTTGTTATCGTGATTTTCGTTGTTTGTATCGGCCTTATCATTGTCGGACAGAGAAATATCGGACCAAAGGGTCTTCTTACTGAGATCGTAGGTCTTGCAGGTCTGGTCGGACTGCTGGCATTTTACAACAGCAAATATAAATAATTGTCTACATTGCAGGAAGGATACCTGTGATAAGAAAGCATAAGGAAATCTGCCGATGGCAGATTTCCTTATATAAACTAAAAATCAGAGTATTTAAAGAATAGAAGAGGATAATTCAATGGAGAAATCAAAAGGACTCGTTACAATTCCTACTGACCTGGACGTAGTGCCACAGACACTGGAATTAATGAAGCTTTGGGGTGCTGATGCAATCCGTGATTGCGATGGAACAGATTTCCCTACAGAGCTGAAAGATGCAGATGCAGAAATTTATTCAACATATTATACAACTCGTAAAGATAATGCATGGGCTGAAGCCAATCCGGAAGAAATTCAGCAGATGTATGTTATGACACCTTTCTATACAGCAGAGTCTGAAACTCTTGAAGTGGAAGTAATGAAGGGACTTTACCCGGATATGCTGAAACCGAATACAAGAGATGATATCAAACGTTGGTGGGAAGTAATCGACAGAACAACAGGAGAAGTTGTTCCGACAGATAAATGGGACTACAGTGAAGAGACAGGAAAGGTTACACTTGCTGCTGTTCCGTTCCATGAGTATACAGTAAGTTTCCTTGCTTATATTATGTGGGATCCGGTGCATATGTACAATGCAGTTACTAATGACTGGAAAGATGTTGAGCATCAGATCACATTTGATGTACGTCAGCCAAAGACGCATGAATATACAATGAAGCGTCTTAGAAAGTTTATTGAGGATCATCCGTATGTAAACGTACTTCGTTTTACCACATTCTTCCATCAGTTCACACTGATCTTTGATGAGCTTGCAAGAGAGAAATATGTAGACTGGTATGGATATTCAGCTTCTGTAAGCCCATATATCTTAGAGCAGTTTGAGAAAGAAGTCGGATACAAGTTCCGTGCTGAGTATATTATCGATCAGGGATACTACAACAACCAGTACCGTATTCCGAGCAAAGAGTATCAGGATTTCCAGGCATTCCAGAGAAGAGAAGTTGCCAAGATCGTAAAAGAGATGGTAGACATTACTCATGAGTGTGGAAAGAAAGCCATGATGTTCCTGGGAGATCACTGGATCGGAACAGAGCCGTTCATGGAAGAGTTCAAGACACTTGGACTTGACGCAGTTGTAGGTAGTGTGGGAAATGGTTCTACATTAAGACTGATCAGCGATATTGATGGAGTAAAATATACAGAAGGACGTCTTCTTCCGTATTTCTTCCCGGATGTATTCCATGAGGGTGGAGATCCTGTAAAAGAGGCACGTTATAACTGGGTAACAGCAAGAAGAGCTATCTTAAGAAAGCCAATCGACAGAATCGGATACGGCGGATACTTAAAGCTTGCACTTGACTTCCCGGATTTTATTGATTATGTATCACAGGTATGTGATGAGTTCCGTACACTGTATGATAATGTAAAAGGCACAACACCTTTCTGTGCTAAGAAGGTAGCAGTTCTTAACTGCTGGGGTAAGATGAGAGCATGGGGATGCCACATGGTACATCATGCACTGTATCAGAAGCAGAACTATTCTTATGCAGGAATCATCGAGTCTCTGTCAGGAGCACCGTTTGATGTGAAGTTCATCAGTTTCCAGGATATTCTGGATGACAGCTCCATCTTAGATGACATTGATGTTCTTATCAATGTGGGTGATGCTGATACAGCACATACAGGTGGAGACTGGTGGGTAAATCCACACATCGTTGAGGCTGTCAGAAAGTTTGTTTACAACGGCGGTGGTATCATTGGTGTAGGTGAGCCGACAGGACATCAGTTCCAGGGACGTTTCTTCCAGCTTGCAGATGTATTTGGAGTTGAAGAAGAGCATGGATTTACTCTTGGTTATGATAAATATAACTGGGATGAGCATGAGCATTTCATTCTGGAAGAGACAGAGAGTGTTGATTTCGGTGAGGGCAAGAAGAATATCTATGCACTTGCAGGATCTACAATCCTTGTTCAGAAGGACAAAGAAGTTCAGATGGCTGTTAATGAATATGGGAAAGGACGTGCTGTATATATCAGCGGACTTCCGTATAGCTTTGAGAACAACCGTGTTCTTCATCGTGCGATCATGTGGAGTACTCACAGCGAGGATGAGCTGAAGAAATGGTTCAGCACAAACTACAATGTGGATGTACACGCATATCCGAAGAATAACAAATACTGCGTAGTAAATAATACAGATGATCCGCAGAGTACAACAATCTATCGTGGAGATGGAAGCAGTTTCGATCTTGAGATGGAGCCGAACGGAATCATCTGGTACGAGATCCAGTAATTGAGGATTTGAATTTAATGTGAATTTCGAGAGCTGAAATATCCAAAAGATATAAAAGCGGATCGGAAAGTATAAATCGGAGATAATCCGGGTAATAGAAATGCCGCATACCTGCTGAGTAAATCAGAGGTGTGCGGCATTTACTTTTGGGAGTAAATTTGCTATGATAAGAGCGTTAAGCATGATAGCTGGACGAATCTTTTGCCCGGCATAATTTTTTAAAAAGAAAGGAATAGAGGAATGAAAATCGGAATTGGAAATGACCATTCAGCACTGGAACTGAAAGCAGAGATTATTGAACTTCTGAAAGAGAGGGGACATGAAGTAGTAGATTATGGGACAAATTCACCGGAGAGCTGTGATTATCCCGTTTATGGAGAGAAAGTGGGACGTGCAGTTGCATCAGGAGAAGTTGAAAGAGGAATCCTGATCTGTGGAACGGGTCTTGGTATTTCACTGGCTGCGAACAAAGTAAAAGGGGTTCGTGCGGCCGTATGCAGTGAGCCGTTTACAGCCAAGATGTCCAGAGCTCATAATAACTGCAATATTCTTGCCTTTGGTGCGAGGGTTGTCGGTGCAGAACTGGCTAAGATGATTGTGGAGACATGGCTTGATACAGAGTTTGAGGGTGGCCGTCATCAGAGAAGAGTGGATATGCTGATGGATATTGAAAACCGGAATGAGTAAGGTGTGGGTATGAATGTATACACACTCTCTCAATGGCTTTTATTTTTCTTTTTATACAGTTTTTTTGGATGGATCTGGGAGAGCTGTTATGTATCGCTAAGGGAACACCGATGGGTAAACCGTGGATTTATGCACGGTCCAATGCTCCCACTGTATGGTTCGGGAGCTGTCAGTGTACTGATTATTACGTTGCCGGTGAGAGATAATCTGCCGCTTGTATTTATCATGGGGATGATAGGAGCGACACTGCTGGAATTTTTTACGGGAATGATCATGGAATCCCTGTTCCATGTCAGATACTGGGATTACAGTCATCTGAAATTTAACATAAAGGGATATATCTGTCCGGTTGCTTCTCTGTGCTGGGGCGTTTTCTCTATTATGATGGTGAAAGTTGTGCATATTCCGATTGAAGAAGTGATCCTGAAAATTCCGATGACGATCGCAGACGGACTTGCATTTGTTCTTACGGTTGTGGCCGCAGTGGATTTCACACAGTCTTTCAACGAGGCAATGGATATGAAGAAGATGCTTGCCCAGCTGGATGAGACGAAAGTTCAGATCCAGAAGCTGCAGGAGCGGATCAGAGAGGCATCAGAAGAAATGTCCGAAAAACTTCGTACGGCAGCAGAAGATGTACCGGAAAAGCTTCGCAGTGCAGCAGCAACAGCAGGTGAGATGCCGGGAAGATTGCGTACAGCAGCAGGGGACCGCTCCGAAAAGTTCCGTACAGCAGCAGGAGACCGCTCCGAAAAGTTCCGTACAGCAGCAGGAAATGTACCGGAGAAGCTTCGTATGGAGCTGGCAGAATTAAAAGAGAATGCGGCAAAAGAACTGCAGAAGATCTTATCCAGATCGGACGAGACTCATGCAGGAGCGATGAAGCAGCTGCGTAGAAACCCGACAGCAGCATCTTCAAGATTTAAAGATGTACTGGAGGAATTAAAGAAGTATACGGAAAAAGATAAGTAGACAGACGGGAAGGTGAAGTCATGACAAAGAAGCAGAGGGCATTAGAAGTGATCGAGAGATTGAAAATGGAATATCCGGATGCAGACTGTACTCTGGATTATGATGAGGCATGGAAATTGCTGGTCAGTGTCAGACTTGCCGCACAATGTACTGATGCAAGGGTGAATGTAGTTGTAGAAGGACTTTTTGAAAAGTATCCGAATGTAGTCGCTCTTGCAGATGCAGCGGTGGAGGATATAGAGGAAATTGTCCGCCCCTGTGGACTGGGGAAGAGCAAGGCACGTGATATCAGTGCCTGTATGAAAATGCTGCGGGATGAGTATGGCGGTAAAGTGCCGGAGGATTTCGATGCATTGTTAAAACTCCCGGGGGTGGGCAGAAAGAGTGCAAATCTCATCATGGGAGATGTATTTGGAAAGCCTGCAATCGTCACAGATACCCATTGTATCCGTCTTGTGAACCGGATCGGTCTTGTAGATGGGATAAAAGAGCCTAAGAAGGTGGAAATGGCATTATGGAAGATCATTCCGGCGGAAGAGGGAAGTGATTTCTGTCACAGACTGGTGTGGCATGGAAGAGAAGTCTGTACAGCGAGAACAAAGCCACATTGTGAGCGTTGCTGTCTGGCTGATATCTGTAAAAAGAACGGGGTATAATAGGATCCATGGATCAATGGAATAATAGATAAAGATATCCGAAATGATATACAAAAAAATCCGCAGGGACGAATCTGGAAAGTTCGCTCTGCGGATTTTCTGCTGATAAAGAAAGGCTTCATTACAGTGAATAAACGCCCTCTCGGATACGCTGCAGAATGGATTACAGCTCGATGTAGCTGTTACCTCCTGCACATGCATAATATGCTTTTCTATCCTCTGGTTTTACATAGATCTTAAGATCAGTACTGTCCATGCCTTCTGCCTTGCATTTCTCAAGAATCTGTGCGGCAAGCTCCTCAGCATTGTAGTCAGCTCCCTGATACTGGATGTAAAGATCATATGCTGCAGACGGCTGGGAAACCGGTGCTGTAGTCTCTGCAGCAGGGGCTGCAGTATCTGCCTTAACAGTGGAAACCGTTGCAGCTGTGACTGAAGCCTGGGAAACTGCGGATTCATTCATTCTTTTTAATTTCTTTTTATCAGTTCTTCTGCTCATGATTTTATCCCCTTTTCTTTTTTCGTTCGACGCTTACTATGATGTCGGGGTCAAAAGCCCCCGACTTTGATGCCTACGGATTGCTCCGTGCTA
>OFMQ01000329.1_pt1 | contig 36113 bp, 34 predicted proteins | sample 1541851 | NCBI WGS metagenome assembly OFMQ01 (sample SAMN04209227, study PRJEB22552) | human gut metagenome | biome: gut; material: feces | host: Homo sapiens | place: USA: Oklahoma | reverse complement strand
CTTTGCCTAAGAAAAGCGAAGAAATTTGAGTGTGCATCGTTTCAATAATTACAAATGCAAGAACGGCAAAGCATACATCTAACAGTAAAGCGGCACGGTAGCCTTTCTTAATACGGTCGATTTTTCCTTCGCCGAGATTTTGCGAAACAAAGGGTGACACCGCATTCCCGATGGATACAAATATCAGAGAAAAAACATTTTCTACTCTCATTGTTGCCGCATAGCCTGCGAGTGCTTGCGTGCCAAAAGGATTTACAACCGCTTGCACAATCATCATACCGATTGATACTGTTGATTGTTGAAGGATAGACGGAACGGCGATTTTAAGCATTGTACGCAGTTCTTTTTTGTCAAACCAATGAAACAAACCTGCATATTTTCGCATACGGTAAAGAAAAATCAAAAGCGAAAGTACGGCTGAAATACCTTGTGCAATAAGAGTGGCAAGAGCTGCACCGAATACGCCGAGTTTAAGACCTCCCACCATCCAAAGGTCCATAATGATATTTAATAAAGAAGAAAATATTAAAAGCCATAACGGGATTTTTGATTCACCGATTGAAGTGAACATGGTCGACAGAATGTTATACATAAATAAAAACGGAAAGCCAACAAAATAGATACGTAAGTACAGCACCGCATCTTTCATTATGTCCGCAGGCGTTTGCAGTATGCTCATCATCCAATGAGAAGTGCAAAATCCAAAAACACCGAGAAATACGCTTAAAAGCAAAAAACTTATTAAAGAAGTAGAAACGATTGTTTTCATCTTCCCGTAATCTTGAGCACCAAAATAACGGCTTACAAGTACACCTGCGCCTACACCTGCACCGAGTGCTATGCAAATAAAAACATTCGTAAGTGCGGCACAGGCACCGACGGCCGCAAGCGCAGATGAGCCTACAAATTGACCGACGATGATTGAATCAGCCATATTGTAAACTTGTTGAAAAAAGCTGCCTAAAATCATAGGCATTGCAAAAACAGTTAATGCTTTAAGAGGCGCATCTGTAATTAAATATTCATCTTTTGACATTCTCCAGTTTCTCCTACTGTTTATTTTTTTCGTACTTCCTCAATTCCTCCAGTGCCTCTCCACCCATAGGATACAAAGTCACAATATTAAAAATCGTCATAAGTCCGATTCCCACATCGCCAAGATCCCATACAATATGATAAGCCGCAATTCCTCCGATAAAGAGCATCACAAGTGCGAGGATTTTATATGCTGTCTGCCAGCACCACTTATCCCCTAAAAGATATGCCACATTTCCTCTTGCATAAAACAGGGTTCCAAGAAACGTTGAAAAGCTGAAAAGGAACAACGTAACCGCAATAAAGATCACGCCAAATTTACCGAGATGATAATTCATTGCTGTCTGCAAAAGCTCCATTCCTTCCAGTCCTGCTATCATCTTTTCCGGCACAAGAAGCATGATCATCGCCGTACAGCTGCAGATCACAATTGTATCTATAAATACACCCAATGCCTGTATAAATCCTGCTTTTACAGGCGTATCACATTCTGCAGCCGCAGCTGCGCATGGTGCTGATCCCGAACCCGCTTCGTTGGAAAATAACCCTCTTTTTACACCATTCATAAGAACTGCTCCGAACCCTCCGGCTGCTGCCTGACGGATTCCAAACGCTTCCTGGATAATCCGCTCAAATACACCCGGAAGGCTTCGGATATTCAATAAGATAATGACTATCGTAATCACAAAATAGCAGACTGCCATGATTGGAACCAGAATATCCAACACCTTTACTGTGGCATTTTTTCGCAGTACGATCACTGCCGCAACGGCTACCAGAATCACTGTCGTAAAAATTGGCGGAATCCCAAATGCATTTTCAAAAGAAGATGCAACCGAATTACTGATCACCTGACTGATCCCGGCCCAGCAGATAAGCCCTGAGATTGCAAAGAGCACCGCAATACAGACATGTTTCTTTGTCTTTCCTGTCCGTCTCTCTACATAATGATGCATATAATATGCCGGACCTCCGCGGTAGCCTCCGTAAAGCGGATCTTTTTCTTTATAAAGCTGTGCAAGTGTTGCCTCGATAAACGCAGTTGAAGAACCGATAACTGCTGTGATCCACATCCAGAATACCGCACCGGCACCACCTGCGGAAACGGCAGCGACTACTCCTACCAGATTTCCCATTCCGACTCTTGTTGCAGTTGAGACGATCAGTGTCTGAAAAGTCGACAGACTGCCATCTTCCTTCTTTTTCCCGGTAAGTGCGCGAACCATATCGCCAAAAAGACGAACCGGCAAAAATCTTGTTCTGATCGTAAAATAGATTCCTGTGGGAATCAGCAAAATAATAAGCAGTGACACACCAAAAGAGGAGCCTCCCGGAAGTGGTATCCTTAAAAGATCTCCCCATAAAAATTGGTATACTGCCTGAATCCATGTAGTTAGCATTTCTCTTGTTTCCTTTTCTTTAAATTATTGTTCTCATTTATCTTATCACAAAGCTATTCTTTAAAATACAAAAAACACGGAAATATTCCGTGTTTTTTGTATTTACATCCTCTTTTTAGATTATTCTCCCCAGCGAAGTCCTTTTCCGGCTTCTACTGCCTTATCATAAATCACCTTTGCTGCCACCAGATCCTGCGCAGCAACTCCTACGGTTTCATATACGATAATTTCTTCGTCATTTTCACGTCCTTTGATCTTTCCATTGATCACATCTCCAAGACTTCCAAGCACATCCTCTTCTGTAATGATTCCCTCTGCAATCGGAATCAGAAGATCCCCCGTCTCTGAAAGCGCCGCCTCTTTTGAATCACAGATAATCTTAGATGCTCTCGGCAGAACAGCCGGATCCAGCTCATGCTTATGGGGCTCATAAGTACCTACGCAGCTGATGGTTGCACCGGCTTTTACCTTTGTTCCGTCAAATACCGGTTTTGCGGAAGGAGTCACTGTGATAATAAGATCTGCATCTTCGATACAGTCATCTGAATCCTTGGCCGGTATGATTTTTGCACCGTATTTAGCCAGTCCCTTCTGCATTTCTTCGGCAAATGCTTTGCATCTTTCTTCATTCAGGTCAAAGATCTTTACTTCTTCCAGCTTTCTTGCTGCGAGCATTGCCTCAAGTTGAGCTGCTGCCTGTCCCCCTGTACCGATCATTGCACCTTTTTTACATTCCTTTTTTCCAAGCAGATCAAATGCTGCACCGGAAGAGGCCCCCGTACGAAGCTGTGTCACATAAGTTCCATCCAGCATCGCGATCACATATCCCGTCTTTCCGTCGATCAGCATGGTCTGCGCCGGTGATGTCATCAGATTGTTATCGATATTGTGTGGAAAAATGTTGATCACCTTCATGGCTGCTGCATCTAATTCCGGAGCATAGGCCGGCATAAACAGAAATGCGCCGTCATATTTCCCATTGATGACTGTACGAAGCGGTGTATCTACCGTACCATCGACAACCATCTTAAATGCCTGCTTATCCGCTTCGATCACATCTTTCATTGTAATTACACTTTTAATATCCTCTTTTGAAAGCAATAACATACCCGTTCTCTCCTTATCCATACCAATACTTTTATTCGTGATGATATCCGTAGTCTGCATCCAGTGCCCATGGTTGCATTGCACCGCCTTCTTCTGCCGGTCTGCAGTTCTGTGCGTAAATATTTAAAACACCCTTCTGCTGCTTAAGCGGCGGACGTACCCAGGATTTTCTTCTTTCTGCTAAAATCTCATCGGATACGAGAAGATTGACGGTTCCCCCTGCAATGTCCATCTCAATTTCATCACCATTTTCGATCAAAGCGATCACACCGCCGTCATAAGCTTCCGGAGAAACATGTCCGACAATTGCTCCGTAGTTGAATCCGGAGAAACGCGCGTCTGTGATAAGCCCGACCTTTTTATCAAGTCCAAGTCCGATCAGCGCATCGATACTAAGCATCAGCTCTTTCATACCCGGTGCTCCTTTACAGCCTTCATAGCGGATAACAAGAATGTCCCCCGCAACAATCTCGCCTGCCATAATGGCTCTATATGCATCCTGATCGCATTCATACACTTTTGCCGCACCTTTGATGTATTTTACTTCTTCATATACTGCTGTCGGACGTACGATCGCCCCTGCCGGAGAAATATTTCCCCGCATGATTTTAAGTCCCGGTTCTTTTGCTACAGGATCTTCCAGCGAATGAATGACTTTATTTGGCGCGCTTTTCACAGAATCGAGGAGTTCACCCCAAGTTGTATCCCCGTAAATCGTCGGCGCATCGGTATGGATTTTACCGGCAAGCTGCTTCATGACCTGCTTTACACCGCCGGCATAATGAAAATCTACAACTGTATACGGTCCGCTTGGAATCACTGCATTGATGCAGTAAATTTCCTTCGCATACTTTTCAAAATCTGCCAGTGTAAGCTTGATACCAAGTTCATATGCGTATGCCAGGATATGCAGTACCGCATTGGTTGATCCTGCAACTGCCATATCAAACATGATCGCATTTTCCAGAACATCTTTGGTGATCAGATCTTTTGGTGTCTTTCCGGACCTGGCAAGCTGTACCATGTATTTTCCTGCTGTTCTTGCAGCACGAAGTCTTGCATTATCTGATGCCGGAATTGTAGATGTTCCCGGCATAACCAGGTTCAGCACCTCACCTAACATCTGCATCGTGTTCGCTGTTCCCATGGACGGGCAGGCACCGAATGACGGGCAGACGCTTTCTTCCATTTCAAATAACTCAGCTTCGGAAGCACCTGAGAATCTTGCCGCATCCAGATCTGCCTCTACAACTGTCTTCCCGCAGTAATTTCCGGCCTGCATTGATCCCCCGGTCACTACCAGGGCCGGAATATCCAGTCTGCATGCTGCCAGATAACATCCGGCAATGATCAGATCACAGGATGCCACACAGCAGATTGCATCGAAATTATGTATTCTGGATACAAATTCGATGGACATTGCCACGATATCTCTTCCTACCTGCTCATACTTCATCTCATCCGCACCATTTGCCACATTTCCGCAAGTAGCCGGGATTCCGAATTCTACCGGGATTCCTCCTGCTGCCCAGATTCCCTCTTTTACAGCTTCTGTCACCTGGCGAAGATGCGCAGTTCCGGGAGAACCTGCCATGTAAGAATTCGGTATTCCGATATGCGGTTTCTGACGGATATCTTCATCCGAATATCCCGCCGCCTTCATCATAACACGGCGGTGTGCCGCTTCTGTTCCGTTCCAGTAATTGTATCCCATTATTCTTCTCCTTTAATTCATGATACACTTAAACTCCTTTGAATTTCATTCCCCTGTTCTATGCTATTCCAGTTTCCGGTCATTGAAAAGTCTGTAAAACTAATATCAGACTTCACTTTTTCTTAATACATTGTTAACTCTTTGATTTGCGCTTATATTTTCATTTTTTCTTATGTTTGATTTTAAAAAAATTTATAATAAAATCCCACGGATATTGATTATCTTCCTTATATTAAGTAAGATAGTAAAAGAGCATTGTTTATCAACACCACGGGAGGTTTCATCATGTCTAAATACGATGTGATTCTTGATGTCTATGAGAATCAGAGCATCTCAAAAGCTGCTCAAAAACACAACTACACACAGTCAGCTGTCAGCCAGACTATCCGCAATTATGAAAAAGAGATTGGTCTTAAGCTGTTCAAGCGTTCAAAAAACGGAATGGAAGCACTTCCCGGAACAGAACCCATCTTTGAAGAACTTATGCATATCCGCTCCGCCAATACACGGATCGATCAGATCGTCTCAAATATCAACAATCTGGACAGTGGTTTTATCCGCATCGGAACGGTGCAGAGCATTGCCTATAACTGGCTCCCCGGAGTACTGAAAAATTTTTCTGCCGAATACCCGAATATCACCTTTCGGCTCTATGTTGACGGATTTCAGAACCTGACGGAAAAGCTTCGCAAAAAAGAACTGGACTGTATCTTTGTTTCGCAATATGTCGCAAAGGATTTCCAAAATCTGCCTGTCGGCACCGACGAACTGGTTCTGGTTACCTCCCTGGACCATCCTCTTGCCGATCAGCTGACGGTATCTTTTGCCGATATTGACGGACAGGATTTTGTTCTCTCCGCCGATGATTTTGATTATGAAACCGGAAAATTATTCCGATTAAACCATATCACGCCTAACGTAAGATTTCGGATCAATGAAGACTATACCGCGATTAAAATGGTGGAACAGGGCTTTGGCATCACTGTACTTCCCAAACTTCTGCTCCATAATATTCCATTCAACGTCTGTGTCCGTTCCTTTACCGAACACTTCCGCAGGAATCTGTCCGTAGCCTATCTGGATACACCTGAACTCTCTCCTGCACTTGATAAGTTTCTTACCTTTGTCACCAAATGGGCCAAAGAGTGTAAGTTGATCTGATTTCCTGTCACACACACAACGGTACAAAGTTCTTCTATGACTTTGTACCGTTTTGCGCGTAACTTTATTTTGTTTATTTTCTCAGACCATCTCTGAGCGCATCCAGATTATTTCTCTATAATTCCGTATTTATAACCACTTTCTTTCATTAATTCAAGGTATGGTTTCGGATCAAAATATTCCGGTGCATAGACCCCAGCTTTTTTCCAGATTCCTCTTCCGATCAGCTCCAGTGCAAATGCTGCTCCAAATCCTGTCTGGGCGGTAACAGCCTGGGTTCCCCATCTTTCGATAGACTCCTGATTATCAAATGGCTGATACAGGAAGTATTCTTTTTCCTTTCCGTCTTTCTTTCCGATACACTGTACTCCGACCAGCATTTTTCCGGTCATCTCATCTCCGATATCTTTTGGCTGCGGTGCACAGGCTGCAACCACATCTCTTGGAACTACCTTCACATCCCCTACCTGTACCGGCTTGATACTGCGAAGTCCCAGCTTATCCAGCACCTTAAGTGCCGTGATCAGATTCTCATCAAGACTGATCTTGAAGGTTGCCTTTTTCAATCCATACTGGCTTAAGTAGCGTGCCATCGTCACAACTTCCTCATGCTCTACCTTTACCAGAGTATTTTTTCCTACTCCTTCCGGCATCTCATAGACTTCCTGCCCTGCAAATGCTTTTTCTACGATAAATCCGCCCTTCTCCTTATCATACTCAACATTCGGGTTCATTACCTCATCCAGCACGGTCCACACGTTGAATCCAAACATAATGTCATCCGGATCTGCACCCGGAACAGACAGATTTCCGCCATCTTTTACATGAACTTCTGTTATTTCATCCAAAAGCTCTGTCGCCGCGTATTTTGCAAATACATTTACAACACCCGGATCGATTCCCATACAGATCACAGCCATATTCCCCTGCTTTTTCCAGGCTTCATGACGGTCAAAATTGTATTTTGTCATCGGTTCAGTATAGCTGTTCTCAATACCAAGTCCGTAAGCCGGATTTTCCATCGGAACCGACCAGGTTCCCATGCTTCCGTAATCTGCACCCGTTTTAAATGCAGCGTCAAAAATCATATTACTTGCAAAAGGCGGTGCTGCATCCATCACAAAATCAATCTTATGCTCCCGGATCAGTTCTGCCATTTTCTCTGTATTTGTCGCATCGATCTTAGAAGCTTCAAAACGGGAATCCCCCTTCATCATACCGACAACTTCCTCTGCCCTTTTCAGATCATAGTCGCAGACCAGCACATATTTCAGCCATTCTCCCTTTTGGTCTCTCCACTGCATTACTTTTAAAATACTTTCACCGACAGCACCGGCTCCTACAAGCATCATTCTCATCTTTTTTTCCTCCTGCTTTTCTTTTTCTTCTGTCAAATTTTATTCAAAAAATGCCCTTTCCCTTCTTCCTCGGATAATACTTCTGTATGCCACCACGTACTGCCTGCTAACAGTCTCATCTCATATTAGTGCCCATATAAAAAGGGCAGAAAAAAACAGATACACGAAAAAAATCGTTCATCTGTTTTCTCTGTCCTTTTACCAGTTGGTTCTAGCCTCGTAGGTGGTGCTTTCTTTGCACACTCTCCAAAGATTCGTCAGGTCGCCTTCCTTTTTGCCTGTCAGTTTCCACGAAAGAAAGATGTTACCTTACGCTTTGCTTCTTCGGCCCCTTGCGGTGTCTAGGACGTCCTTCATCCGACATATTCTTGATAAATTTAAGTTTACCCTTTTTTATCTGTCCGGTCAAATCTTTTATTTCTTTCCTCCGAAAATAGCCCCCATAAAACGAACATAAGTATAAACAACAAGTGCTGCTGCAATAATTGTCTCGATCAGAACTACATACTGAAGGAATGGCATTGGATGTCCCATATTTGCTGCACATGCCATAGTTTGTTTAGTTGCGATCGCACTGATAACAAATGGGAATGTGAAGGCTGCATAGCTTGGGAAGAATGGCATCTTCAGATATCCCACTGCTTTTACCAGGGCAAAAATATAAATAACCGTTGCAACTACAAACATTGCCATCAGGAAACCGTATGATTTCGGTGTTACGGACTGTACATAACCTGCAATACACAGGCTGGTCGGTGCTGCGTAGATACAGATCAGCGGTTTTGCCGGATCCGGCACTTCTTTGAACTTCACATAACGATAGGTTACAAGTACAAGAAGTACGATCAGTGTTACAAATCCAAACCAGAATGCTGCGGTTCCGATTCCAAGTTGCTCATAAGCCGGTGCTGTAACAGCCGCTACAGCAATTCCTACATATACAATATAATAGCTTGCAAATACTTTCGGCATCTGAAGTTTCAGAACAAACTTCACCGTAAAGTATATGATCAGAATGATGTGAAGAATGATTGCCAGAAGCCATATGTAATAAGCTGCCTTTCCGATAAACGGTTTTACATAAGTGCTGAGAATCATAAGTGCCATCGGAAACGTTCCTGATACGCTTGCCATGATCGGATTTCCCATATCTTCTTTCACTGCTCCTGGGAACATGATCAGCTTCAAAAGCACCAGTATCAGAAGAAATGCTGCGAATATACCGCATACATAACGGATTCCTTCTGAATAGCTCTGAAGTAGATTTCCAAGTGCTGCCGCGCCAAGCATGACTCCGCAAAGCGGAATCGGTACTTTCTTAATTACGTCTTTCATTGTTTCTTTCCCTTTCTCTCATCAAGCGGCTGTCGTTACCACTTTATTTAGATATCTGCAATTTTTCTTCTTTCGCACGGTTCATCAATTTCATCCAGATTCTTGATACCAAGCTCACGACAGACGATCTGCGCTACCTTCCATGCACAAAGTCCTGTAAAATAGATACACTGTTCTTTGTGTTCACCCTGTCCCATATTGAATTCCTTTGTAAGAACTCTGCAGCAGATTGCATTTTTACCATTTGCCTTCTTGAACCAGTCATGAAGCTCGTGCGTAAGCTCCATACATTTGATACTCTTCGGGTTGGTCGGTCCATCCTGTTCGGTACGGCCGAAGAACATTCCAAGTGCAAGAATTCCTCCGTTAAATGCACCGCAGACACATCCTGATTTTCCTGCTCCTACTGCCATTCCGGATGCCATAGCTACAACCTCTTTCGGCACATCCAGTTTGAATTCATCGCGGATCGTGCTGACCAGAGCTTCACAGCAGTAATATCCATCTTTAAAACATTTCTCTGCCTTTCTCTGCACCTCTCTTGGACTGATTTCTGTTACCCCAATATTCATTTTCAAATCCTCCTGTAAAAAATATATTTGTGCCAGCACGATTATTTGTATATTTTGCCAGCATCCATGTATTACCATTATATTCTTTTATACATTTTATTCAAATTCAATTTTTCTATAAATATTCCATTATTATAGTCATCATCTATTTCCATGGAATTGTAGACAAAAAGGCACAAACTATACTCCGCTTTTTCATGCATTCTCTATAATTTGTAACTTACCCGCAACTTTTCGTTACTACTTATCAACTTTTTTCTTATCGTGTAATCTCTCCTGAGCGAATCTTTTGCAGCCATTCCTGTACGTGTTTCCGGAAACACTGCACGCCTGTGCGATCGTCAGAAATATTTTCAAATCATGAATATCCATCTATTTTCTCCCTCTTTTACTCATATTTCTATTATAACACACTTCGTTTGTTTTTCCTAACCACCCATTCAACACTTTTAACCGAAAATTAAATCCAGTTACAGTCTCCACCGGTAATTGCAAGACTCAGAAGTCCATCCATTTTCTCTACTTCTTCTTCACCGATGATCTTTTCCAGTAATTCTGCCGTGTCCAGAGCATCTTCCATGGATTCGTCTGGTCCGATCTCATAGTCGATCTCTGCCTCACATTCCGGACATGGGATCCGGTTCATTGTCTGTAAGGATAAGAAACGGTTTCCACATTTTTTACATTCATAAAATCCACACTCTTTTGTGCCATCTGGTACGTAGTACATCGTATTTTAACTTCCTCTCCACATTTTAGTTTTTATATACAAAACATTCTCTCTTTTGTATGATCTTCCACTGCCTAGTATACACTATCTGACATATAAAAGTATAGTGTTATCCAGTTCATGCCCAAGCAAAAAAAGGACCATTTCCCATTTCTCAGGGAAACAGTCCTTTCACTTATCTTCAATTATTCTTCGACTTTCACCGGATTGGTCACACTTACCTTATGATCATACCAGACTCCTTTTTTTCCGAGCAGAGCCACATCAAATTCTTTATCCAGTTCAGGAACCGGAATATCAAATCCATAAACTTCTTCTGTTGCACCGTCGCTATAGGTTACCGTATCTGTTGTAGGTTCCAGAAGTTCTGCACCATCTTTCTGTGCATCTTCGGATGTTCCTTCAAACAGGTTGACGATCTTCTTAGAAACCAGGCTGACATGGATCGTCATTTTCCCGTCTTTTACTGTGAGTGTTCCTTTTCCGTCATTCGCTTCATTTACATGAAACATTCCGCTGTCAGTCTTGAACTCTGCTGTGTAGGTTCCGTCTTCAAGCTCACACTCTGTCTGTTCCTCTGTTTCCTCTTCTTTAGCAGAAGAGCTTTCTGCTGTCTTTGCTTTCGTATCTGATGTGTCTGATTTTGCACCGCATCCGCTCATCATTCCCACTGCCATTACAGCAGATAATACCAATACTAACAGTTTCTTTTTCATCTTATAAATCCCTCTTTTTTTATTTATTCTGCATCAATTGCAGCCTGTGTATGTGCCACATAAAGCTGCTGGATCGCATCGATCTCACCAAGACCTGCAATCTGTGTATCAATACTGTCAAATACTCCGGATGCTTCAAACTGGCTCTTCCAAGAATCGTCATCATCGCCTGCCATATCGTTGTTTGCATGATCTCCTGCTACAACCATCAGTGGACGAAGGATTACTTTCTTGTATCCTGCATTTTTGAGCTTTTCAATTACTGCTTCACAAGCGGTATCTTCCGGTTCGCCTTCTACAGTTCCGATAAATACATTCTCATAACCAAGCTGTTCCATCTGTGTCTGCATCTGTGAATAGCTGATCTTTGCTGTATGAGAAGTTCCATGTCCCATAAATACAAATGCGGTTCCCTCTTCTTTTGCCGCATCCAGGCTGTCAAATCCAGCTGTCTTTACAGCTTCTGCTGTAATTGCTTCTGCAACAGCTGCTTTATCCTCATTGATCGCTGTTTCATCCGCTCCGACTTCACCGAGAAGTGGTTCTGCAATTTTTACAGATTCAAATTTATCTTTGTAGTTCTCAACTGCTTCTGTCAGTTCATCATACTCGGCACCATGCATCAGATGTGTCGGCTGTACGACCAGGTTCTTAACCCCGTTGTCGACTGCTCTTTCCAGTGCCTGATCCATATTGTCGATCTTCTCATCATCACGGGCCTGTACATGGTTGATGATGATCTGTGCTGTAAATGCTCTTCTTACAGACCAGTCCGGATATGCTGCCTGAAGTGCTTTTTCCACACCACCGATATCCTCTGCACGGCTGTCATTAAAAGATGTACCAAAGCTTACAACCAGAATTTCATTTTCTCCGATGTTATCTTCGTTCAGCGGATCATCTTTCGATGCATCGCCTGTATCCCTTCCAAAATAATCCGGATCAGCGTTCTCGCCTTCTACCAGTTCTTTCTGTGCATCAGTAAGCTTATCCCAGGCTTCTTTTGCAGCCTTACACTGTTCATCTGTCTTGTCTGTTCTTTCCTGTACATAAATGTCATCGATCAGCTTTGCCACTTTGTCTGCTGCCTCCTGATTGCTGTCTTCGGATGTTTCTTCTGTCTTTGCAGAAGAAGTGTCCTCTGTCTTCTTGCTTCCACATCCAGTCATCATAGACACCGTAAGTGCTGTTGCCAGTAATGCTACTAATACTCGTTTCTTCATCTTGATCCTCCCTGACTTTTTTGTCATACTTTCAGGAATCGGAATGATATTCATTACACTTTACAGCATATTTTTTGTAAGCAAAAAAATCCCCCGTATCTAAATTTAACGAGGGCGTACAAAAAAGAAACTGACATTTTGCCCTCGCAAAATCAGTCTGAAGTTTCTATCTTTCGTACTGCCAGTTACTCGTGGCATGAACTTTCCGTTCCTGTACTGCGAAAGGCAGGTCTCCCGACTGATTGCTCAGACGCTTGTGGCTTTCCTTCCCGGTCTCCCAGTGGTATGACAGCCTAAGCTTGCAAATTACGGTGACGAGTTCATACAGGACTTGCACCTGTTTCCCTTTTCACCAATCCAGACATTCCGTCTGATTGACACCTTACGCATCTGTATTTATTTTTCTAAACAAGCCTATTCTAGCACAGGCGTATGAATAGTGTCAAGAAAGGCTTGTCTGCTTCAGCACCGGCATCCGGAAAATCTGCACGATCAGCGGAATCACCATAACAAACCACACAATCGGCTCCGCAATGATAACCCCCGTGTATCCAAGATGTGGAACCAGTGTAAATGCGATTACAATTTTTCCAAGCATCTCAAGTGTACTTGATACGATCGGTGTAATATGGTCATCCAGTCCCTGCATGGCATTTCGCACAATGCAGATTACTGCTGTTACATAATAAAACAATGTATCAAATTTCAGATATCTGGTCGCATTTAAGATCACATTTTCATTATGTGTACCTGTTACCAGATAGACCAGTTTATCTCCAATCGTGTAGCTTGCCACGATCACAAGTGTACACCAGATACAAGTATAGAAAATCGCAAGCCAGATCCCTTTTTTGATCCGGTCGATCTTTCCTGCTCCAAGGTTCTGTCCACAGTAGGTCGCCATCGTATTTCCAAATACTGTAAACATGATCATGAACATTTCAGTCAGCTTCCGGGCCGCTGTCTGTGCTACGATATAATCATTTCCAAGTTTATTGATCGCTGTCTGAAGCGTCAGGGAACCGATATTGATCAGAGAACTCATGAATCCCATGGACATTCCCGCACCCAACATATTTTTCACCATAACCGGATTCGGATCTTTGAAATCTTCCCGGCTAAGTCTTAACAGTTCATATCTCTTTACCATATAAATCCAGCACACAACAAACGCGATTGCCTGTGCCAGTACCGTTGCGATCGCAGCTCCCCGCACTCCGCTTTTCAGCACTACGACAAAAAGCAGATCCCCAACAATATTCAGTGCAACTGAGATTGCCAGGATCACAAGTGGCGTCACGGTATCTCCGAGTGACCGGAGTGCAGCCGCGCAGGCATCATAGAGAAATGTCGCCACAAGCCCTGCAATGATCACGAAAATATAGCTTTTTGCCGTTGCCATCAGATCTGACGGAACATTCAGTATATTTAAGATCGGCTGTAAAAATAACAATCCGAACACCGTAAAAAATATTGCAATTCCTGTACCCATGGTCAGCGACATTGCGAATGATTTCTTCACATTTTTATAATCCTTTGCACCGAATTTCTGTGCAATAATAATCGCGAATCCCCCCGAAAGTCCCTGCAAGAATCCAATGATCAGATTACTTAAGGTTGTGGTCGCGCCGACAGCCGCCAGCGCATCCTCTCCCAGGAAAGTTCCGACAATTCTGGTATCCACAAGACTGTATGTAAGCTGCAGAAGATTTGCGAAAAAGATCGGCAGCGCAAAAGCCAGTATCAGTGTGGATGGTTTTCCTTTTGTTAGATCTTTCATATTTTAAATTTCATCCTGTCTAATTTTTCTTGTCCATCAATCCGAACTGTATCGTAACGCAGGTCGCAATGATCAGTCCAAACATATAGAACGAATATTTCAGTACATTAAGCGGTGATACATCAGCAAGTGCCGTAATCATCAGCATACCACCATCATGTGGCATCAGTGCAATAAATGCGCAGGCAAAGATATCCACCAGACTGGCAAGTCTCTTCGGTGCGATCTTATATTTTTCCCCGATTTCTTTTGCGATCGGACAGGTAACAATGATTGCGATCGTATTATTTACCATAGCTGCGGAAAGGATACCTGACATCAGTCCGATTCCATATTCCGCACCACGTCTGCTCTTGATCTTGCTGCTGATTGCGCCCACCAGCCATTCAACACCGCCATATTCACGTACAAGACCGATAATACCAGATACTAAAATCGCAACGATACTGATGCTGAACATATCGCTCATGCCACTTCCAATTGCCTGGATCCATTCAAAAAATCCACAGCTTCCAACACAAAGTCCAATGATACCGGATGCAAGTATTCCTACAAAAAGGACTACTGCAACATTAACTCCCATAAGTGCCGCAATTAGAACAATAAAATAAGGAAGGACTTCGATGATACTATAGCTTCCTGCTTCGATTGCTCCGCTTCCGACTCCGCCAAAAATCGAGTACAGGATCATTGCCACAATTGCCGCTGGAAGAGCAATGAAAAAGTTCATTTTAAATTTGTCTTTCATCTCAGAACCACATCCTTCTGCTGCAGAAATGGTTGTATCTGAAATCATGGAAAGGTTATCTCCAAAATAAGATCCCCCGATCACTGCCGCACCGACTACCGCAACATTTAAATGCGCTCCCTGTGCCACATTGATCGCAATCGGAGCCATCGCTGCAATCGTTCCCATGGATGTTCCGATCGATGTAGAAATAAAGCAGCACATCAAAAATACACCCGGAACCAAAAGTTTCACCGGAATAAAATGCAGACAGAGATTCACAACCGAATCTTTTCCGCCCATTGCCGCTGCTGCTCCCTGGAATCCACCAGCCATCAGGTAGATCAGAACGATCATCATAACTCCTGAATTTCCCATGCTCGTTGTCATAATATTCAGCTTATCCTGTACACCAATGCCACGGTTAAGGAGAAGTGCTGCCGCACACCCTGCAAGAAGCGCGACGTGACGCGGGAACTTTCCGAACGGTTCGTCTGCTCCAAGCAGGGTAAATGTAATCCCGCACCCTACATAACATACCAGAAATACGATCAGTGGAAGAAATGCCACTGCCCCCATATTTTTCTTTTGTTTGTCCATCTTTTTTCCCTCTCAATCCTCTTTTTATATTATTTTGCTGCCAGATGCTTATCCAGTGCATCTTTAAGCTGTGTCAGTGCCTGTTCCAGAGTCACACGCGGGCAGGCAACATTGAATCTCTCGAACTGAGCGGTCTCCGGTCCGAAGATGATTCCGGAATCCAGCCACAATTTTGCCTCCTCCAGCATCAGGTGCTCCAGCTCTTCATTGCTAAGTCCATATCCGGAAAAATCAACCCATACCAGATAGGTTCCTTCCGGCTCAACCATCGTTGCCTTTGGGAAGTTCTCTTTCACGAACTTGCTCATATATTTTACATTTTCATAAATATACTGCACCAGTTCATCTACCCACTCAGCACCTTTGGTGTAACATACCTTGACTGCAAGCTGTCCCATCAGACTTCCCTGGCTGTAAGCTGCCTGTGTATTTGCCCACTGGTATTTTTTCCGCAGCTCTTCATTTGGAATGATGATATTTGCCGGCTGAAATCCTGCTACATTGAATGTCTTTCCAGGGGAGCTGTAAAGCGCAAGGATCTGACGGTACTTTTCGTCCAGATTCATGCAGCTTGTGAACGTATGTCCCGGGAAAATGAAATCACAGTGCATCTCATCTACCATCCAGGTCACGTTGTATTTCAGGCAAATCTCTGCAACTCTCTCCAGTTCTTCTCTTGTCCAGACTCTTCCGACCGGATTATGTGGATTACAGAAGATCAGTGCTTTTACGCCCTCTTCCAGGATCATTCTCTCCATCTTTTCAAAGTCGATGGAATAATGGTTATTCTCATAGCGAAGCTGGCAGTTCACCAGTCTTCTTCCGTCATTCTTGATGACTTCGCTGAACGGATAGTATACCGGCTGCATCACCATCATGGCATCTCCCTTTTCGGTAAATGCTCTTACGCTTGTTCCGAGTGCATAGACGATTCCGGCTCCAAGTGTTACCCAGTCCGGCTCGATTGTATAACCATAGCGGGTTGAGAACCAGTGGTTCATCGCTGCAAAATATTCATCCAGTGGATCGGTATAACCAAAGATTCCATGATCGATCCTCTTGTGAAATTCATCCAAAATCTCATCCGGCAGACGGAAATCCATGTCTGCCACCCAGAGCGGAAGCAGATCATCTCTTCCCTTTCGTTTCATTCCAAAATCATATTTCAGGCAGTCCGTTCCATGTCTGTCGATTACTTCATCAAAATTGTATTTTCCCATCTTATGCCTTTCCCCTTGTCGCAAAATTCTCTCGTTTTTTATACCTCTTTTTGTTAGACATGTCAATGTTTTTTCTATAGAAGTATAAAATAGAATGTACACTGACCCAATAAAAATAGCTGTGAATTGAACCGCCTTCCAATCGTTAGAATTTAGGTCTAACTTTTGGGGCAGGTTCAATCCACAGCCATTTTTCCTTATGATTCTTTTATTTTATCGTATGCAAATATATGCCATATACACTGCATACATTCCAAGCATCGTAGCGCCTTCTCTTCGGTCGATCATTTTTGAAGTCCATGCAAACACCAGAACAACCAGACTCATCGCAATCAGTACAACCGTATCAATGATATTATCGGTAAGAAATTTCACTGGACTGATGGCAGCTGCAACTCCAAGTACCAACAGGATATTGAAAATATTAGAACCGATCACATTTCCGAGTGCCATATCCACTTCATTCTTTCTTGCCGCAACAATCGATGTTACAAGTTCCGGAAGACTGGTTCCCATCGCAACGATGGTAAGTCCGATAAGTGTCTGACTAAGTCCGAATGCGCTTGCAAGTGCTGAAGCACTGTCTACAACAAAATCACCGCCAAACTTGATTGCGATCATGCCGCCAACAATAAATAATGCACATTTCCAAAGTGGCAGGATCTGAATTTCTTCGTCTACTAATTCTCCCTCTTCGAGCATCATCTGACTTTCCTTGTGTGCTGCTCTTGCTTTCTTGGCAGAACCAATCATCCAGATCAGATAAGCTGCAAAAATAAGGAGAAATACACCGCCATCTAAATGTCCTAAAAGCATCCCGACATATCCAAGCACCATCAGCAAGGCTGCACAGATAATTGATAATGGAAACTCTTTTTTCAATGTATCTTTTTTTATCGTAAGAGGTGCAAATAACGCACAGGCTCCACAAACAACCATCAAGTTGAAAATATTCGATCCGACAACATTACTTACCGCAAGTGAGTTATTTCCTGTCAGGGATGCCGTTACACTGACCGCACATTCCGGAAGGCTGGTTCCCATTGCAACGATGGTCATACCGATGATCATCGATGGAACATGAAGCTGCTTCGCAACAGAAGAACTTCCTTCTACAAAATAATCTGCTCCTTTCATCAATAGAGCAAACCCTATAATTAAAATAATGATTGATTTTATAAGTGCCATGACCAAAACCTCTCTTTTAAATACTTCCTACCAAATTGCAACTTCCACTATAAAACAAGAAAATTTGGCTGTCAACTCTAAAGGCAGGGATTCGTGATATTTCACAAATCCCTGCCTTTTACTTGTTCTACCGAATAAAATTTGTCGGAATCTTTGCTTCTTTTTCCGGAAATCCAAACTGCTCTTTTCCAAGTGCAATACTCTTCATAAGGAAAGTCATATTTCTTGCAAGTGTACGCATCGTCTGCCTTCCTTCCTCATCCTTTTCGGCCTCTCCCGGTGCTGCTCCATGGATGCTGTTCCAGTACTGGCTGGATGCAACCGGCATTCCGGAAATGGTAAAATATTTGTTCAGCTCATCAAATGTCGCAGAACATCCGCCACGTCTTGCACAGGCAACGCTTGCTCCCACTTTCATCGTTTTATCAAAATGACTGCTGTAGAACAGTCTGTCAAGACAGGCGATCAGAGTTGCATTTGCAGACGCATAGTACACCGGACTTGCGATTACAAGACCATCTGCTTCTTCAAACTTCGGAGCTAACTCATTCACTACATCGTCAAAAACACATTGTCCTTTTTCGCAGCAGGAACCACATGCGATACAGCCACGGACCGCCTGATTTCCGATTACAACCGTTTCTACTTCTACACCATTCTCCTTGAAAACATTTTCCATCTCGCGAAGTGCAATGGCTGTGTTACCATTTGCTTTCGGGCTTCCGTTGAGCATAAGTACTTTTAAATTTTCTTTCATGATAAAATCTTCCTTTCTGGTAATCATACCATCTTGTTTTACTATGATTTTATTTTCCTCTTTTTTTCTTTTCTCTGCAAGATGGAAATGATGATATATTTTTTAGCACACAAAAATGCAGCAGATTTCTCTGCTGCACTTCTTATAAAGTGGAGAATACGAGATTCGAACTCGTGACCTCCTGCTTGCAAGGCAGGCGCTCTCCCAACTGAGCTAATCCCCCATATGACGTTTGCGACTTAATAAAAGTATCACAAACGTCCCTCTTTGTCAACTGTATCTGCTGATTTTATAACAGCTGTATCATTTCTACAACTGTGTTTATTTTGCTCAAATATTCTCTACTATTTCTTTTCCGTATTTTTATACGCCGTCTCATAGAACACTTCCTGTGAATCCAGCTTTTCTTCATTGATATCACGATCTACATAATCGCCGTCTGCAGTCAGTTCTTTTCCTTTTTCATCATCCTTCATCATGGTGTCAAACATCCAGTCCAGTCTTTCACGCAACGTATCATCCAGAACCGGAGCTGCAACCTCCACACGTCGGAGCGTATTTCTCGTCATATAATCAGCCGATGCAATATACACTTTTTCTCTGTCCGGCGTTCCGAAACGATAAATACGGGAATGCTCCAGAAATCTTCCGACAATGCTGATTACTTTAATATTTTCTGTGTATCCTTTGATACCAGGAATCATACAGCAGATTCCACGGACGATCATTTCAATCTTCACACCCACCTGTGATGCTTCCACAAGCTTCTCAATGATCACTTTATCAGTCAGTGAATTGATCTTGATTCCGACATACGCATCTTTCCCGTTCTTTGCGTGACGTATTTCCTCATCGATCATATCGAGTACTTTATTCTGGAGACATTTCGGTGCAACCAGCAGGATGTGCGTTTCCTCTATCGTCTCACCTCGCATCAGACATGCAAATACTTCTGCCGCTTCTTTTCCGATTTCCTGCTTTGCTGTGATCAGTGACAGGTCTGTATATAAAGTAGAAGTCTTTTCATTATAGTTACCGGTTCCGATCTGAGTAATATATTCCAGACCTTTATCTGTCTTTCTGGTGATCAGGCAAAGTTTTGAATGTACCTTGAATCCATTCAGACCATAAATTACACGGCATCCGGCTTCTTCCAACTTTCTAGAGTATTCAATATTACTTTCCTCATCAAATCTTGCCCGAAGTTCTACAAGTACCACAACTTCTTTTCCATTTTCTGCCGCTTCAACCAGTGCATCCACGACCTGACTGCGGACAGCCAGACGATACAGTGTCATTTTAATGGATACGACAGAATCATCTCTTGCTGCCTCATAAAGCAGATTGGTGAAAGATTTGATATTTTCAAAAGGATAAGATAAAAGTACGTCTTTCTGCTCAATCTGGGCGATCAGGCTCTGCTTATCATTCAACTGCGGTGTCATTCGAGGGCTTCTTTTCTGATAGAAAAGATTCTCTTTTGCCGTTCCCTGCATTCTCAGATAATTCTGGATTGCAAATACAAATGATAAATCAAGTGGTACTCTCGACATAAATACGTGGTTTTTATCCATATGGATATATTTACATATCTCTGCAATCAGCTTTTTATTGATCTTTCTGGAGAATTCCATGCGGACAGGATTCATACGTTTTCTCTGCTTTACCAGATTTTCCATGGCGTCTCTGTAATCCATATCTTCATCATAAATGGTTTCTGTATCAATATCCGCATTTCTCGTAATTCTCAGGAGAGATTTTTCTTTGATTTCATATTTTTTAAATAATTTCGGCAGAAAATGAAGGATTAGTTCTTCCGAAAGCATAAAGGTTCCCGGTCTGGTCGGGATATCGATCAGACGCTTAAACACATTATTGCTACACGGAATGATCGCAGTTTTTGTCTTTCCACCCTTCGTTGCAAGCAGTGCAACCGCATAGATTTCTTTATTCTGTAAGAATGGAAACGGCTGCTGTTTGCTGATGATATTCGCAGACAGATATGGTGCAATTTCATTATCAAAGTAAGTTTCCAGTAATTCCCCTTCTTTTCCTGAAAGCTTGTTGAAATTGATAATCCGGATTCCCTGCGGCTCCAATTCTCCCATTAACTGCTCGTAAATAACTGCTTTCTTTATATCAAGCTCTCTTGTTGCATCAATGATCGCTTTTACCTGCTCTTTGCTGGTCATATTGGTTTTATTCTCACGGACTACTTCCGATGATTCCATCTGATCCATCAGTGTACCTACCCGCACCATATAAAATTCATCCAGATTAGATTGATAAATAGACGCAAAAGTAAGTCGTTCTGCTAAAGGTACTCTCGGATTCCCCGCTTCATTTAATACCCTCTCATTAAATTTTAACCATGACAGTTCCCTGTTCATCATATATGGTTCTGGTTTTAACTGCTTCTTTTTCATTTGTCTACTTATCTCCTTTTGCTAATTTGAATATTTTATAGCTACGCTTAAGAATTAATTATACATCTGAATACGCTTTCATATCTACCTTCTTAAAGAACTGTTTTTGTAAAATTCATGTAAAATGATGCTTATACCAACTGACTTCCATATAATTCCCGGTCGGTAATCTTTGGTCATCTTCATTTCAATACTTTGCGATATCCCAAATATCCTGAAATCACACCGAACAGAATTCCTCCAAGAACATCTGTCGGATAGTGTACATACAGATATAACCTCGATATTGCGATCAGACATGCCAGCACAAGCGCAAATTTCCAAAGCTTCTTTTCACCTGCCAGGTACAAAGTTGTTACCGAAGCAAACGAAGCTGCCGTATGTCCGGACGGAAAAGAATAATCATGAAGCTTTGCTACCAGAAGGTGTACACCTGTATTCACATCATATGGTCTTGTCCGTGCTACAAGATTTTTCAAGACAATATTGCAAAGTAATACATCTACTACTAAAGCAGCCACCATAACCGCACCGCTTTTTCTCGTTTTAGGAATCAGAAGCAATACTATGCTCAACACAATCCATATAATTCCTGCATCCCCAAGTCTTGTGATAAATACCATGATTTTATCCAGAAAAGGCGTATGCAACGTCTGGATCCAATCCAAAATACTTAACTCAATGTTCATAAATTTCCTCCTGCTTTCTTCATCAGTATTTTTACTTTTCTATAGAATAACATAGATTACAGTTTATATGAATTTTTAGAATTATAAATTTTTTACAAACAATCTTTTGAAAAATGACGGTTACACAGGGCGTAACTTCAACCGTCCCGGATTTCAGGCAATGCTTGCAGAAGCCGAAGCCGGGAAAATCGGTACGATTATCGTCAAGGATATGAGCCGTTTCTGCAGAAACTATCTTGAGGTCGGCTTTTATACCGAGATTCTGTTCCCCAAGAAGCAGATACGCTTTGTCGCAATCAATAACAGCGTGGACAGCGACAAACCACAGGATAACGACTTCACCCCGTTCCTCAACATAATGAACGAGTGGTATGCCAAGGACACCAGCAACAAAATAAGCCGAGCAAGAAGCGTTGGAAAAAGCCGACACCGTAACGGCGAAGCTGAAAGACGATTCCAAACTTCCCCAGACCGGCGATACAAGCAACCTTGCACTGTGGATTGCCCTGTTGTTCATCAGCGGCGGTGCAGCCATCGGCACAACGGTTGTAAGCAGAAAGAAAAAGTACAACAGATAATTGAATAGCGTTCCCTTGCTCCATCTTCCGAGCAAGACAAAAGCGTCGTAGCAATACGGCGCTTTTTTGTTACCCGGAAGCGACAAACAGTGGTTTTTGAATGACGGGCGGTAAAGGATACTTCCACCAAAATAAAGCCGCTCATATCGAAAGCAAACGCCCAAAATCGCCCCGAAAAATGACAGTTCGGAGAGGTTTTGGGCGTTTCTGCGTTTCGGGAGCAAATCGGCAATTCGGCAGTGAAAAGGAGGTGACCCCTATGCCCCGTATGCCGAAATACCTCAAGAGAGAATGGGCGTTCTTTCTTGATGAGCGTGGCAGGAAGAAATACAACGAGCTTTGTAGAAAATGCGAAAGGAGCTGCAAGCAGAGCTTCCGTGCCACCGTTATCCAATGCCCACACTATCTATCGAAAAGGAGAACAAGACAATGACAGATTATCAGAACAACATTCCAGCAAAGCTGGAAATCATCAAGGCAAGCGAGATAACCCCGAAAGAGGTGCGCTGGCTGTGGTATCCCTATATCCCCTTCGGTAAGGTCACGCTGCTGCAAGGCGACCCCGGAGACGGCAAGAGTAAGCTGATGCTTTCTCTTGCCGCTTTGCTTTCCAAGGGAGCGCCGCTGCCCTTTGCCGATGAGGACGAACAAGGCGAGCCGATGACAGTTATCTACCAGACCACCGAGGACGATGCAGACGATACCGTTGTGCCGAGATTTAATGCGGCGGGCGGTGACGGCGACCGGCTTATCTTCATCAAGGAGGACGAAAAGAGCCTGACCTTCGGGGATGACCGTATCCGTGAAGCCGTGGAGAAGTACAACGCCAAGCTGCTGATTCTCGACCCGATGAGTTCATATATCGGTGACACCTGCTCGATGAACAACGCCAATGAAACGAGAGCCGAGTTCAACCACCTGATTGCTGTTGCCAAGGACACCGGCTGCGCCATCGTTATCATTGCCCATATGAACAAGGCAAAGGACACAAGTCCCCTCTATCGCACCAATGGCTCTATCGACATTGCCGGTGCAGCGAGAAGCATTCTTGCTGTCACCCGCACGGCAAACAAGCAGAACCCCGCCGAGCGCTATCTGGTGCAGGTCAAGAGCAATCTTGCGCCAATGGGTTCGGCTATTCTCTTTGAGGTAGCCGACAAGGGCGTAAACTTTCTTGACGAGCTGGAGCTGAGTGCGGAGGACGCTTTCTCTGCTTCTGCGCCGAGGATGGGCAGACCGAATGCCCGTGAGGAAGCGGCAACGGACTTTATCCGTTTCCTGATGGCGGGCGGTAGGCGGCTGGCTTCCGATTGCGAAGCAAAGCTTGAAGCCGCAGGCTTCAAGAAATCAACCTACAAGAAGTCCAAAAAGAAAGCCGGGGTTCGCTCTGTGAAGGACGGCTTTCTTTGGTACTGGACTTTGCCGGAGGTTGAAAAAACGATTGAGAATGGGCAGGAAGTCACGGACGAGGACGACCTGCCTATTTGATTGAGGTTTTGAGGGAGGTCAAGGGAGGAAAGCCCTTGCCCACGACATCTTTGCAGCGAAGCTGAAAGTGTCATAGTGGGTTACGCACTTTGAAAAAGTTGCGTAACCCGCACCCTCTCCCTTTCCGCTGATTGGAGGTGATGAGAATGGCGGAAGGAAATTGGAGCGTTATCCGAGTGGAGAAAATCTCCGCAGAGGGAGCGCAGAAAACCGAGCGACACAACGAGCGCAAGAATGAAAGTTACGCAAATCTCAATGTGGACACCGAGCAAATTGCCCGCAATGTTCACTTCAAGGACACGGGCGGTCTGACCTACAATGAGTATTTCCAGCGGCTCATTGACGAGGGCAAAATCTTCACAAGAGGACAGAAAGCCGGTGCAACAGTCTTTAACGAACTGGTCATTGATGTAAACACAAGGTACTTTGAGGAATACGGCGGCTACGAATATGCCAAGCAGTTCTACGAGGAAGCCTACCGCTTCGGCTGCGAGATTTACGGCGAGGAGAACATCGTGTCGGCGGTTATGCACGCCGATGAGATCAACAAGGCGGTGTCGGAGGAGCTGGGCAAGCCGGTCTACCACTACCATCTGCACATCGTGGCAATCCCCACCGTCCGAAAAGAAATCCTGTGGTCGAAACGCTGCAAGGATGAAGCCCTGAGAGGAACGGTCAAGGAGGTCATCAACCAAGTTTCCCACTCGAAGAAATGGAAGAACACCGTTCCTCTGCTGGACGAAAACGGGCAGCAGGTTATCAGCAAATACGGAAAGCCGATGTTCCGCAAGTCCTACTCCGTTCTGCAAGACAAGCTCTTTGAGCATATGACCGAAGCGGGTTTCACCGGCTTTGAGCGTGGCGTATTGGGCAGCACAGCGGAGAATCTGAGCAGCCTGGATTATCAAATTCAGAAGGATAAGGAAAGGCTTGCCGACATTCAGGAACGCATTGAAGCCGAGCAGGTACGCTATGAGCCTGCTCACGAAGTCCACAAGACGATGGCAGAGATTGAGGAAATGGGACAGAAAACCCTCACCGGCAAGATTGCCGTTTCCAAGGACGATTATCAGCAGCTTACGGCACTTGCCAAGGAGGGCATCACAAGCCGCAGCGAAATCCAAGATTTGAAAAGCAGCGTTTCCTACTATCAAAGGCAGTATTTCAATGTGTCCTCTGCCGTGGAGCGATTGCAGGAACGCTATGACCGGCTCAAAGAAAAATGCCTGCCGTTTTTGCAGGCACTGGAGCACTTCCCAAAGCTGGTGGAGGCCTTTGTAGAGAAGGTCAAGGAGCTTTTCAGTATCAAGGAAGCACAGGAACGCAAGGAACGGGAGGATAGAGCAGCCGCCCGAAAAGAACAATCCAAACACCGTCGGGGCAGGAATGACTGGGAACGATAATCCCTTCCATTACTATCCCGACTTTTTAACTTCTTCAACGCTTGAATTACGGAGGTACGAAAATGAAAGACATTACAAGCACGATTACCAAGCCCCTCGCCATCCTCGGAGAGAACGGCAAGGGCTACACCAAGGAAGCCAACTTCATTTCGTGGAACGGCAATGCCGCCAAGCTGGACATCCGAGAGTGGCATCCGAACCACGAACGATGCAGCAAGGGTATCACGCTCACGGAGGACGAGGGCAGAAATTTTTATGCGGCACTTAAAGCAATTTACGAAAAGGAATAATCCTTTTTCGGCAGGTAACAGGGCGTTCGGAAACGGACGCCCTTATTTTTTTGGGGGGGAGGTGATGACCGTGGAAAAAGAGAAAACAGGCTTTGTTATAAAAATTGGCGGTACGACATTTATCGTCAATGCTATGCCGTCTGAGGACGCAAAGCGCACACAAGAGGAGCTTGTGAAGGCTCTGATTGCAAAAGAAGCAATGGCTCTAAACGCCGATGTAGCCTGAAAAGACTCTACGCACAGCCTTTAATTGTGAACAATTTGAAAAAATTGTCCTAAACCACTTGACGGAAAGGCGAAATCCTGCGCGACACCGGCAATCTGCTAAAGGCAAAGGGCTACGACATCAAGGTGATCGACCTTATCAATATGGACAAGAGCCATTGCTACAACCCCTTTGTCTATCTGCGGGATGACAACGACATTCAGCGCCTTGTGACAAACCTGTTTAAGAACACCACGCCGAAGGGCAGTCAAAGCCAAGACCCGTTTTGGGATCAGGCGGCGACGATGCTGCTCCTGGCGTTGGTGTTCTATTTGCATTACGAAGCGCCGGAGGACGAGCAAAACTTCCCGATGGTCATGGAGATGATACGCGCCGGAGAGGTACGGGAGGACAACGACGAATATATGTCGCCGCTGGACGAGCTGTTTGAACGGCTGGAAATGCGTAACCCGGAGCATATCGCGCTGAAATACTACCGCGCCTACCACTCCGGCAGCGGCAAGACGCTCAAATCCATTCAGATCACCCTTGTGTCCCGTTTGGAAAAGTTCAACCTGACCTCTCTTGCGGGTATCACGCAGACGGACGAAATGGATTTGTGGCGTATCGGGGAGCAGAAAACGGCGGTGTTTGCGGTTATCCCGGACAACGATTCGAGCTTCAACTTTATTATAGGTATGCTCTACACCCAGCTTTTCCAGCAGCTCTATTACCAGGCCGACATCGTTCACGGCGGCAGGTTGCCCGTCCATGTCCACTTTGTCATGGATGAGTTCGCCAATGTTGCGCTCCCGGACGAGTTCGACAAGCTGCTCTCCACCATGCGTTCAAGAGAGATTTCCGTGAGCATTATCATTCAGAACCTTGCCCAGCTCAAAGCCCTGTTTGAAAAGCAATGGGAATCCATCGTGGGTAACTGCGATGAGTTCCTCTATCTCGGCGGCAACGAGCAAAGCACGCACGAGTATGTGTCGAAGCTGCTGGGCAAGGAAACCATCGACACCAACACCTACGGGCAGTCGCGCGGTCATAACGGCAGCTACTCCACCAACTGGCAGCTTGCCGGACGCGAGCTGCTGACCCCCGATGAAGTGCGTATGCTGGACAACAAGTACGCGCTTCTTTTTATTCGCGGCGAGCGACCCGTGCAGGATCTCAAGTATGACATCCTGCGCCATCCCAATGTAGCCCTTACCACGGACGGCAAGGCAAAGCCGTACCGTCACGGCGAGGACACCCGCAGCATTGCGTCTATCATATTTGACCCCGACCTGCTTGCACAGGCGGTTGATTATGAGGTGGACGCAAGCGCGGATAACTACGAACTTCTTTCCGATGAGGAAATGGAGGATTATTTCAAAAAACTTCAAACAACAGGAGGAAATGAGCAATGAACAAGAACAAGAAAACCACCGAAAAGCTGCCCATGACCGGCAAGGTGAAAAAGGGCTTCCGCTTCTACTGCGCCGCCATTTTGACTGTGGCGTTTGTGATGGGCTGCGCCACCACCGCGTTTGCGGCAGGCGACCCGATCACCGTAGTCAATAACCTCTCCGACTTCATTTTCGGGTTGATTCGTGCCATCGGTATGATTTTGCTCGGCTTCGGCATCGTGCAGATCGGTCTTTCTCTGAAATCTCACGACCCGTCCCAGCGCGCCAACGGCTTTCTGACCCTTGCAGGCGGCGTCATCATCACTTTTGCAAAAGAAATCCTTACTCTGATTGCCGGTTGAACTGACAAGCAGAAAACGGACGGATGCGCTGCTGCATCCGTCCGTTATTCTGCGGAAAGGAGGGCTTAACCTTGTCAGACAACTGGATTGTCCAAAACCTTGAAAACGCGCTGGAAACTTGGAACGCCAAGCTGTCCGAAATATGGATGCTGATTACGCAGTCGCCGGAAACCTTCAAGGGCGGCTCTATCTGGAATGTTGTCGTTAATATCCACGGCGCGTTGCAGGCTATCGGGTACGCTCTGCTGGTATTGTTTTTTGTCGTGGGCGTGGTCAAAACCTGCGGCAGCTTTGCCGAAGTGAAAAAACCGGAACACGCGCTCAAGCTCTTTATCCGATTTGCGCTTGCAAAAGGCGTTATCACCTACGGCATGGAGCTGATGTTAGCTTTGCTTTCAATCGTCCAGGGCGTTATCTCATCTATTATGAACGCAGCGGGCTTCGGTACGCCGCAGGCGACCGTTCTGCCGTCAGAGATCGTCACGGCGGTTGAGGACTGCGGCTTCTTTGAGAGCATCCCGCTATGGGCGGTCACGCTCATCGGCGGCCTGTTCATCTGGGTGCTGTCGTTCCTGATGATATTGAGCGTTTACGGCAGATTTTTTAAGCTGTATATGTATACCGCCATCGCGCCGATCCCGCTGTCATCCTTTGCCGGAGAGCCAAGCCAAAACATCGGCAAGAGCTTTCTCAAAAGCTATGCCGCAGTATGTCTTGAGGGCGCGATCATCGTGCTGGCCTGCATCATCTTCTCAGTATTTGCAAGCTCGCCGCCCGTTGTTGACCCAAACGCGGCGGCGGCCTCTATGGTGTGGAGCTATATCGGGGAGCTGATATTCAATATGCTCGTGCTTGTCGGCAGCGTGAAAATGGCTGACCGCATTGTGAGGGAGATGATGGGGCTATAATATTTCGCGCACCTATTGACACGATAGCATAAATCGTGTATAATATGGGTAGAATATTACTACCATTGATTTTGGAGGTGTTGTTATGAATATTCGACCGTCTGCCGCCATCCGGCAAAACTACAACGAGATCGCTGACTTTTGCAAGAAAAGCGGAGAGCCTGTCTTTCTGACCAAAAACGGCGAGGGCGATTTGGTCGTCATGGATATTACGGCGTTTGACCGCAGAGAGAAAATGCTGAAGCTCCGTGAAGAACTTTTAGCCGTGGAGGAGGATCGCCTTCGCGGAGAAGCGGGCTATTTCGTAGGCGAGGTTGCTTCTATGATGCGCAGCGCCATAAAGGAGGCGGCACATGGAGAAGCCGATTGAGCATTATACGGTTATCGTATCCAAACGCGCGACGCAAATGCTGGTATCTCACGCCGCTTTTTTGGCACAGGTAAGCCCGGATGCGGCGGAGCGTTTGGTCGCTTCGTTTGAAGAAGCGGCAAGCTCTCTGGATCAAATGCCGTTTCGCTGTCCGTGGCTGACCGCAGAGTATATCCCGGCAAACAAATACCGCTATCTCATTTTTGAAAAGCGGTATCTGATGATTTACCAAGTGCGCGACAATACCGTGTATGTAGATTATGTCGTAGATTGCCGCCAGGATTACGGATGGCTGCTGCGATAAAAGAAAACCGAATAAACTGCTGAAAGAACCGTCATCTGCAAGGATGGCGGTTTTTTTGTGTCCAAAAACAGAAAGGAATGAGATTATGGATAACCGAGTCATCAGCAGCGACGATCCGAATGCGATCCAAAAGCTGCAAGACAAACTGGAGATGTGCGAGAAATCGCAGAAGTATATGAAGGAGGTCAACGCCTATTACCGCAAGAACGGAACTTGCGAGGGCTTTCCGGGAATGGAGGCCGCGCGTGCCGCACGGTTGGACGAATCGGTAAGACAGGCGTATTCGTGGGATAAGCAGCCGTTCCCGTCCTATGCGCTGACAAACAACAGCGCGGAGATCCGCCGCTTGAAGCAGCGCATTGAAAAGCTGACCGTCAATCAGGAGGTCGGCTTTGTCGGCTGGACATTTGACGGCGGCGAGGTTGTGGCGAACAGCGAGGAAAACAGGCTGCAAATTCTCTTTGACGAGAAGCCTGACGAGCAGAAAAGAAGCGCATTAAAAGGCAACGGTTTCAAATGGTCGCCGTCGCAGGGCGCATGGCAGCGGCAGCTCAACGACAATGCTATCTATGCCGCCTCTCGTATGGAGTTTCTTCGCCCCGAAAGCGGCGAAAGCCCGGTCAAGCTCCAGCCGAAAGCGCCGAAAAAAGATGCGCCGGAAAGATGAGGTGATGATCGTTGGAGGTAAAAATCAATAGAGAGATTCGGAATTACACCGAATCCATGTTTTTCGGACTGTCGCTTAGGCAGTTCATTTTTTCTGCCCTGGCGCTGGGCGTCGCCGTGGGGCTGTATTTCATTCTGAAGCCGTATGTGGGAACCGAAACGGTGTCGTGGATGTGTATTTTAGGCGCTGCGCCCTTTGCCGCGCTGGGTTTTATCACTTACCACGGCATGACGGCGGAGCAATTTATATGGGCGTGGCTGCGCTCGGAATTTATCGAGCCGAAGGAGATAAAATTCGAGCCGGTCAATCTTTACTACGAAGCACTCAAGGATACCATCGAAAACCACGCAAAGGAGGAAATGAAAGCCAATGATTAAAACGCTGAAAATCAGCATCAAGCAGGACAAGGAAAAGTACCGTGTTCCCCGCAAGGTGCAGGATGTGATTCCCATAAGCTGTATCTGGCCGGACGGGATATTCAAGGTCGGGAATAAGTTTTCTCAGACCTTCCGCTTTTCGGACATCAACTATCAGGTGGCGTCGCGCGAGGATAAGGAGAGTATGTTTTTGACCTACTCCGAACTCTTGAACAGCCTTGACAGCGGAGCTATCACAAAAATCACTATCAACAACCGCAGGATGAACAAGGCGGATTTTGAGGATTCCATTCTTATGCCCCTGCGCGGGGACAGACTGGACGAGTACCGCAAGGAATACAACCAAATGCTGCTGGATAAGGCGACCGGCGCGAATGGCATTATGCAGGAGAAGTATATCACCGTTTCCGCAGCCAAAAAGGATATTGAGGAAGCCCGCGCCTATTTCGCCCGTATCGGTGCAGACCTCATCTCCCACTTCGCCGCGCTCGGCTCCAAATGCGCAGCCATGAACGCAACGGAACGGCTGCGCGTTCTGCACGACTTCTACCGCGCCGGTGAAGAAGTGGACTTTCACTTTGACGCGCGGGACATGATGAAAAAGGGACACGACTTCCGCGACTATATCTGCCCGGACAGCATAGAAAAGAACAGCGACTATTTCAAGCTGGGCGAGAAATACGGGCGCGTGCTTTTTCTCAAAGACTACGCTTCGTATATCAAGGACAGCATGGTGTCCGAGCTGACAGACCTCAACCGAAACATGATGCTCTCTATCGACATCATCCCGATCCCCACCGACGAGGCGGTGCGCGAGGTGGAAAACCGTCTGCTCGGCGTGGAGACGAACATCACGAACTGGCAGCGCCGCCAAAATCAGAGCAACAACTTTTCCGCTGTCGTGCCGTATGACATGGAGCTTCAACGCAAGGAGAGCAAGGAGTTTTTGGACGATCTGACCACCCGCGACCAGCGCATGATGTTTGCGGTCATTACAATGGTTATCACTTCGGACAGCAAGGAGCAGCTTGACGCGGATACGGACGCTATCCTTTCCGCCGCGCGCAAGCATATGTGTCAGATGGCAACGCTGAAATTTCAGCAGCTTGACGGGCTGAACACCGCGCTGCCCATCGGCGTGAGAAGGATCAACGCTTTCCGAACGCTTACCACCGAAAGCCTTGCTGTGTTTATGCCCTTTAAGGTGCAGGAGATCATGGATCGCGGCGGCATCTATTTCGGGGAAAACGCCATATCCCATAACCTTATCATGTGCAACAAGGAAAACCTGCTCAATCAGTCGGCGTTTTTGCTGGGCGTTCCCGGCTCCGGCAAATCGTTTTCCGCAAAGGAAACCATTACCTTCCTTATGCTGAATACCGATGACGATATTCTCATCTGCGACCCCGAAGGAGAGTATGCGCCGCTTGTGGAGGCGATGGGCAACGACATCGGCTCGGTTATCCGCGTTGCCGCAGGCGGCAAGGACAAGCTCAACGCGATGTATATGGTGGACGGCTACGGCGAGAACAACCCGATCGTCGTAAAGAGCCAGTTTATCATGTCTCTCATCGAGCAGATCGACGGCGATGGAGTCGGCCCCCAGCAGAAGTCCATCATCGACCGCTGCACGGCGGCGGTCTACCGCGAGGCAAAGGAAACCGGCACGATACCCACCCTCTGCACGCTGCGCGACAAGCTCATGGAGCAGCCGGAGGAAAAGGCAAAGGAGATCGCGCTGTCGCTGGAGCTTTATACCACCGGCTCCCTTGACATCTTCGGTCACGCAAGCACGGTTGACCTTGACAAGCGCATCGTGGTATTCGATATTCACGGTCTGGGCGCGCAGCTCAAGCCCTCCGGCCTTTTGGTGATCACCGACACTATGCTCAACCGCGTCACGCTGAACTGGCGGCTCGGCAAGCGCACCCATGTGTTTATCGACGAATTTCATGTGGTGTTCTCCAACGAGTTCTCGGCGCAGTTTTTTAACAGCGCCTGGCGTCAGTTCAGAAAGCGCAACGCCTATCCCACCGCGATCACGCAGAATGTGGAGTATTTGCTGGATTCGGTTGAAGCGTCCACCATGCTCTCCAATTCCGAGTTTATCGTGATGCTCAATCAGGCGGCGTCCGACCGCGACAAGCTGGCAAAGCTGCTGAACATCTCAAACGAGCAGATGAGCTATATCACAAACGCAGACGCAGGCTGCGGGCTTATCAAGTACGGCTCGGCGCTCGTGCCGTTTGTCAACCGATTCCCAAAGGACACCAAGCTCTATCAGCTTATGACCACCCGCCCCGGCGAGGGCGTGTTTACGACCGGAGGACAGGCTTAACGGCCTGTCCTCTTACTTTTATTACGGAGGATGGACTATGAAGAAAAAGAAAATCATCAGTATTGCGCTGATCGTCCTGTTTGCAGCGTGCGCCGCCTTTACCGGCATGACAGCTTACTGGCAATGGGACGACCAAAGGCGGAGCGCGGAGGATTTTGATGCGCTTGCGCAGCTTGTCGCAGATACCCCGCAAGCGCCGGAGCAGACCCCGGCTCCCGGTACGGAGCTGCCGGAGGAACCGAAAAACGAAGCGGAGGCGGCCTATGCCAAGTACGCCGAGCTGTATGCGCTCAACAATGATTTTGTCGGCTGGATCGCCATAGACGGAACGAATCTGGATTATCCCGTCATGCAGACGGTAAACAGCCCGGATTATTACCTGAAACACAGCTTTGAAAAGACTTACAGCGACTACGGCGTTCCCTATGTGGACGAAGCCTGCGCGGTGGATCAAAGCAACAATATCGTCATTTACGGACATCACATGAAAAACAAAACCATGTTCAGCTCTCTCGTCAACTATGCGAACAAGGCATATTTTGACGAGCACCCCGTCATTCGCTTTGACACGCTGTTCGGTTTTGGGGAGTACCGGGTCATTGCGGCGTTTTCATTTGACACCAACAATGAAACCTTCCGCTACAACGAATACACCGATATGAACGAAGAAAAGTTCGACGAGTTCATTTCTGAGTGTATGGCAAGAAGCGCCTACGACACCGGCTATACCGCCGAATACGGCGACAGGCTGCTTACGCTCTCCACCTGCGAATACACCCATACCAACGGGCGCTTTGTCGTTGTCGCCAAGCTCATAAGCGAATAATGACGCGGCTCATCACGGGGAAAGGAGGTCGCCATGAGCAAGATAAAAACACGGGAAACGGTCAAGGACATCAAGGTATTGGACAAAGCCGCAGTTGCCGGTGAGCGCATGAAGGACGCTTTTATCCGCACCAAGGATACAGTGCAGAATCTTTCCGATGACGGTCAGGTAAGCCCGACCGAATATGCGGAGGACAAGATTCAATACGCGGCGCAGGATGTCGCGGAGGACACCGGACGCGCCGTTTCCTCCGGCACAAAGAAAGCGGTGAACAAGGGCAAGGAAGCCTACCGGCAGCATCGTGAGATCAAAAAAGCAACAAAAGCCGCCGATAAACCGCCGTCTGCCGCAAGGCAAACGGCAAGCCAAGCCTCTCGCTCTGCACGGGGACAGACGAACCGGACGGTGCGCAGCACGCAGCAGGCCGGAAAGCAGACCGTTAAGACCGCACGGCAAACAGAGCGCACCGTCAAGCAAACGGCGCGCTCCACGGGGAAAGCAACGGCCAAGGGCGCGAAAGGCACGATAAAGACGGCACAGAAATCCATTAAGACCGCGCAAAAGACGGCAAAAACCACCATCAAGACCACGCAGCAGGCAGCAAAGGCGGCACAGAAAACCGCACAGGCAACGGCGAAGGCTGCAAAGGCGGCAGCACAGGCAGCGAGAGCCGCCGCGAAAGCGGCAGTTGTAACGGCAAAGGCGGTTGTAAAGGCTACTATCGCAGCGGTCAAGGCAATTATTGCCGCGACAAAGGCGCTGGTTGCGGCTATCGCGGCAGGTGGCTGGGTGGCGGTGGTCGTTATCGTGGTCATCTGCCTGATCGCGCTCATTGTCGGCTCCTGCTTCGGTATCTTCTTTTCCAGCGAGGACACGGGCGGCCAGCCCATGACCGAGGTTGTGCGTGAAATCAATACCGATTATGACGGTCAGCTCGAAAGCATAAAAGCCTCCGTCAGCTATGATGTTCTGGAAATGTCCGGCTCCCGCGCCGTCTGGAAGGAGGTGCTTGCCGTTTATGCGGTCAAGACCACCACCGACCCGGACGATCCGCAGGAAGTAGCTTCTATGGACGATGGAAAAAAGGCGCTGCTCAAAGAGATATTCTGGGCGATGAACATCATCGGCTCCCGCACCGAAAGTAAAACCGAAACGGTGATAACCGAAACCGATGACGGCCACGGCAATATCGTGGAAACCGAAACCACCGTCACGCAGACCTATCTCTATATCACGGTCAGCCACAAGACCGCCGATGAAATGGCAGAGCAGTATGGCTTCAGCGCCGATCAGAGAAAACAGCTTGCAGAGCTACTGGCTGATGAAAACAATTCGCTCTGGACGGCGGTGCTGTACGGCATTACCGGCTCGGACGGGCAGATCGTCGCCGTGGCGCTCTCGCAGGTCGGCAATGTGGGCGGTCAGCCTTATTGGAGCTGGTACGGCTTTAACTCCCGTGTGGAATGGTGCGCCTGTTTCGTTTCGTGGTGTGCCAACGAGTGCGGGTATATAGAGGCCGGAATCATCCCCAAATACGCAGGCTGCGTAAACGGCGTCGCATGGTTTAAGGAGCGCGGATCATGGCAGGACAACTCTTACGAGCCGCGCCCCGGTGATATTATCTTTTTCGACTGGGATGATGAAAACGGACAGGACGGGCTTTCCGACCATACCGGCATTGTGGAAAAGGTCGAGAATGGCAGGGTTTATACCATTGAGGGCAACTCCGGCGATAGCGTTCGCCAAAGAGATTACCCGCTTGGGTATTATGAGGTGCTGGGCTTCGCAACACCAGCGTATTGACAAAACCAGCCGCCCGTAAAGGCGGCTGGTTACATACATAAAGCAATCTATTGCATTGCCGCTCGCAGCATCTTCATGTAGTCCTCTCTGACGTCATCCGGCGCGGCGATTTTCATTTTCCCGCCGAAGCCGAACACCCAGCCGAAAAAGGTACGGCTGACAGAAATCTCGACTGTGGCGATAAAGGTTCCGTCTCCGCAGGGGGCGGTGCATACAGACCGTCCGAAGCGGTCGATCACCGTTTTCATCAGGCTGTTGTCGCATTTCAGCCTGACCTCCTTCGTTTCGCCATCGTACATGGAGAAGATGCCGATCAGATAGGCAATCGGATCAAAGCCGTCCGGCTTGCGCGTCGCGCTCTTTTCCAAAACGGTCGGGCATTCCATACGGTCAACGCGGAACTTTGTGATTTTTCCGTGCCGCTCAGAGTGACCGAGAACGTAGTAATTATCGCTGCACCAAAGCAGGGCATACGGGCTGAACTCGTAATAGCAGCCATTATGCTTAAATACTTTTTTCTTCTGCACGGTGTATTCGTAGTACCGAAAGCGTATCTGCCTTTTACAGTTAATCGCCTTATGGATCGTATCTATCGTGTAGTAAAGCGCACGGTTGTCCGATTTGATCCGCCCCTCCACAAACAGATGCCTGTTCAACTCCTTTGCCAGATGAACGCTTGTCAGGCTGCACAGCTTTTCTACCAGCTCCCGGCTCCGCTTTGCCGGAATGAATCTGGAGGATTCCACCGCGTCCACCAGCAGCTTAAGCTCCGGCAGTTCAAATGTTCGTGATGACAGATAATACAGATTCCGGCTGCTCTTTTGACATTCGATGTCAAAACCGGCGCGTTGAAGCGCCTCAATGTCTGCGGGAAGCGTGTGTCGGTCAATGTCTATGTCTTTTTCGGCAAGACCGCTTACAATGTCGGCGGTGCTGGCAAAATGCTCCTCGTCCGTGTTTTGCCAAAGGTATTTCAATATGTATAACAGTCTGCTCTTGGATTCTGTCATAGCGTCACTCCTGTTGTTTTTTGCGGAAGCCCTTATTTCTTTGAGCTTCTTT
>OFMQ01000314.1_pt1 | contig 37156 bp, 45 predicted proteins | sample 1541851 | NCBI WGS metagenome assembly OFMQ01 (sample SAMN04209227, study PRJEB22552) | human gut metagenome | biome: gut; material: feces | host: Homo sapiens | place: USA: Oklahoma | reverse complement strand
CGATACCGGAACTGCGATTATAACATCAACCACTTTTTCAGCGGCCGCATCCGCGAGCTGCGCTTTTATGAAACTTGTTATTAGGAGGATTCTTATGGACAAAAGATATATTATCGCCCCCGCTGCGCTCAAGGCGGAACTGTTCGGCGCTGAACTGAACGCCGTATCTGCGCATGGGCTTCTTGAACACGTGCTTGAACCGATGCTTCACTGTCGAACCTGCGAGGGTATTCTGGAGGAGTACGCAGAGGAGACCGGCGGCGATCTGGACAAGGCCGCCCGCGAGTGGATGGAAGAAAATTTTGACGCGCTGGGCGCAGCGCTGTTCGCAGTTGAGCAGTTGGTTGCTCTCGCCGCAGACACGCTGCAAATGCTCCCTGTGGTGCAGACAAAGGAGGAAAATTGATATGTTCATTTCCAGAACGACAAGAGAAGAACGCATGACGATTGAAACAGCGCTTGACAGCGCATTTCTGAAAATCGATCAGGCCGAGCAGCTGATTTATGACCTTATCGATGCGTTTTTAAGTGACCGAGAGCAAAAAACGCTTGACAAACACGCCGCGCAAACAATACGGAATAACCTGTGGATCGCCGATGACCTACTCGCAGACGCGCAGCTGGAATATCACCTGCACGCCGGACACGGTGACGATCCTTACGTACAGCAGTACCTCGAAAGCGCAGCACGGGCAAAGGCTAACGTGGAAGACGAAGAAGCGCATAATCGTGAATTAAAGGCGCAGCACCATGACCAGCAAGCAGGCTGAGATCATGCGGCTGTACCGGCAGGGGCTCAGCACCTGCGAGATCGCCCGGCGGCTCGGCGTGACAAAGGCAAACGTCCGCTACTTACGCGCCGCAGCCAACGGCAAGAAGCCCAAGTCGACATACCGGTACCGGGAACCCTGCACAGTCTGCCCTTACAGCGCCAGCTGCTTTACCTGTCCGCTCCCGGATTGTGTAATTCCTGACTGCCAGATTGTCAACCTTCTGCCGGAAGGCTTTGTGTACAGATTTGATGATTGAAAGGAGACTCAATATGCTTACTATGAAGGAAACCGAAGCCGCTTATGCGCGCTTCCTGAGTGAAACCAACTGCAAGCGCCTGCCGAAGAACGCGGGCGCGCTGTTCACGCAGCTTGAAAAGAATCTGCGCACCCTTGACGAAAACAAAACCGACGGCTATTTCCCCGCCATTGCCGCCGCTCTGTTCCGGATGGCGAAGGCCGTCAGCCAAAACCGCAGTCTGCTTGTCGAATACAGCGCTTTGATAGGCAATTTGGCAACGATCTGCGAGAAGGGCTCGGAAGAAGATCTCAGCCTTTTGCGAATCTTCGCTTCCTCGCGGGCAGATTCCGTCCGAAAGCGCCGCTGATATGCGCCAAGACAATAGACAGGCCGTGAGGATAATTCCCCACGGTTTGTTTTGTGTATAACTCGGATGACTGAAAAGTACTGCTTGCCCCAGGGGGCGGTAAAACGCCGCCCCCTGAAACGGGGCACGGGGTGTCGTGAAACGCGACACCCTTACCGAAGGGGGGTTCCGAAACGGAACGGGGTAAGGGATGCCCTAACGATTCGCTAGCGCATCTACCCCATGAATAAGCGAGGAATTGAATGCCGCCATTTTTGGCGATATTTGCTATATATTCAGTAAGGGTGTAACGAAACGTTATGCCCTAGCGGTTAAGCAGGTACGCACCGCTGTGAGGCTGTACAAGCTCCACAGCGGCGTTTTCGTTTTCCGTATACCGTAAGACCGCAAGAAGCGCTTACGGCTGCTGACGCGCTGCTGTGCGTCTCTGGTATCAAACAAACGTTCGCATTTTTCAAGGCTTCATCAGCAAAATTTCGCTGGTGAATAACACAAGGGACGGAGAATGTCCCCGTCCCTCTATGTATTGGGCTAAGAACAGATGGTCAGCACGCCGCAGGTGCTTTAGCGGCGTACCTGCGCAGTACCTCGCGCAGGATTTTGCAAAGCTGCAAAGGGTGGGCAGCCCCGCACGCTTTGCCGACGGACACCGGGACTTTCTCCCGGCTGGTAGCCTGTCACCTCCGCAAAAATGAAATCTCAGTTTACACCCATTCTCGACACAAGACGCTCGTTTTGCGCAATACGGACAACATCATTAAACTGCGTAACGCGGTTCGCATCAATACTTGTATTGTATGTGTTGTAATAATTATTCGTTGTCGTTCCCGCGTTTCCGGAAACAAATTTTCCTGTTCCGGCTTCGATGTATCCACTAACCGAGCCGACCCAGCCGCCGCGCGATGCGTCATAGACATTAGAGTTCAGCGCATTGCCGTATTTAATCCTCTGCGTATTAGACAGTTGACCGGACGACATATTCAAGCCAAGCGCGGTTTTGATCTTGTCCCCGTTCAGTGTAAGCAAACCGACAATGACATTAGCCGTATCAGCGACAAGCGCAAGTATTTCCGCGACCGGCTTCAAAGACTGTTCCAACGCCGGAAGAAAATACACGATTAGATCTCCTAACGGCTCGAGTAGCGAAAACGCTGTCTCCAGAACGGTTCCGAGCAATTCAACGATTCTGCTGTTCTTGAACGCACTGGACACCTTGTCGATGAACTTTAAACCCGCATCCATGACCTTTTGAAAAGATGGTGTTAATTTTTCAAGAAAGTCATTTTTCAGGGACTGGAATTTCTCACCAAGAACCGCCGTGCTTTCCTGTAATTTCACCTGATTTTCTCTGGCTTTGACAACTTCCTCATTGTTTTCATAGAAGGATGCCGCAGCGTTGTCATACGTTGCCGCCAGTGTCTCCATGATAAGCTGGTTACGCATACTTTCTGTGCCGCACTCGGCAAGCTTGGCATTAAAGCCATCTTCGGAAATGCCCGCCCAGTTCAGAGCATCAGCAAGCACACCTGTGACCTGTCCGACCTTTGCCGTCTCATTGCTGGCTTCCATAAGACTGTTGATCGGAAGAGCATCGCCAAATGTACCGGCTACGCCTGCGGCAATATTTGTCCATTCGGCAAGGTCTGCTTCACTCTCGCTCAGTTTTGCCATCAGCTGTGCGGCTTCCGTCGCAGTATCCGTATCGCCGATGATCTTATATAGTCCCGAATATGACTCTTTCGCCTTCTCCGCGCTGTATCCGGCGGTGCTGAACGCTGTGTTCAGCTTACCCATTGCAACGCGGTATTCCTCCGTCGAAGCAATTATTTTTTCCATAACCGCTGCACCTGCGGCGATTGCCCCAAACGCAACGGCGGTGCCCTTTCCTATTGTCTTGAATGCACCAACAATTTTTTCGCCCGTGGACTTTGCTTTTTCGGAAAACTTGTCAATGACTGTCTTCGCCTGCTCCGTCCCTCTCGAAACCTCGCTGACATCCGCGCCAATTTTTACACAGAGTTCAAACAGATTCATCCGTATTCGCCTTCTTTCCAGCCCGATAACCCATGTGATACAGTTCCCGCGCAAAGGCAACCGCCGCATATGCAGTTGTTCCAGGCTTTATTTCGTCCGGGCACGGGGTGGGGCGCTGGTCGCGCCCCGCTTCCGCATCATCAAAGCCCATGTTCCATGCTTCTTGAAAGCGTCTTTCCATCTCGCGAAGGTAATTCCTTGCAATTTTAAAATACGCCGTTCTTTTTCTCATGCAATCACCGCTTTCTGCGTTCAAGCATTTCGCCCGTCGCAACCATGATCGCGCCGAAAAAGCATCCAGCCGCAAAAATAATGGCTCCAACCACAATCAACATAATACAAGCACCCCCTTAAAAGTTCTCGATAGCCTGTCCGGTCAGCTCTTCCCACCATTTTCCCATGCTGATAATATGCTCGGGAGTTGTCACGGAACGGCTGCTTCCGCCGCGTCCGGAACAATAGGACGCAACGCCTTCCAGCTCATTCCAAGCCCGCAAAACTGTCCCCATACCCGTTTTGCAGTTGTCGGAAAGAATACGCAGCGCAAGCGCGTCTTTGGTATCATCCGCGTTTTCAGAAGCGTCCAGCGCATACTTTGAAATCACGCGCAGCATGGTCGCGTTGCTCTCGTACCGCTCCGCAAACGAATAGTAATCTTCCACGGTCAGCGCACCGGATTTCAGAAGCTCCAATGCGTTCGCGTCGATTGCGTCTGGGTTTGCGAGGCTGTTTTTCTGAACGTCCTTTTCAAGCTCTCTACGCAGTTCCTTGCACTTCGCGTCAAACGATGGCCAGATTCTGGCCTCGGCAATCTTGAAAGCTGCGTCAGCCTTGTTCAGTTCAAGTTCTGCCGTCGCAATGCGAAGCCGCTTGTCTTCTTCGTTGTCGTTAGGCTTCCACGCCTTCGCGTCGGTGTCTGCCTGCCGTGCCTGCTCAAGACTGCTATAAGCCTCAGCGTATTCATCTCGGGCTGTCTTGAAAGCAGCGTCAAGCTGCTGTGCATAGGTGTTGTACTTACTCATAAATTTCCTTTCTGCGGTCTTTCCCGCCGTCTATCAATCCAAATTTGGACAGTTTTCATAGCCGTTGCGGAATACGCTGTCGGCCTCATAGCTGACCTCAAAAAGCGGGGTATGGTAGCCGCTGCTGTCCTTTACAAGCTCGCGGTTTGCATCGTCCAGCGCATGAAACGCCGGAATGATCTGCTTTTCCCATGTCTGCCTTTCAATGGCCTTGAAGCAATGCGGGCAAGTGCGGGCATAGTCCCCATTTGTGACGCTTCGCCCGTACACTTCCCATGTGCCGCCGCAATAGTGGCACTTGATACGCATATAGCCCATGACTTTCTCCTTTCTTTAAGCGCTCTGACCTCGCTTGCGGTAAATCTCACGGTCTAACGCATAAGCGAGGCCGTCTATACTGTGGTTGTCCCTGTCGGGGAGAGAGGAAAGCATATTGCCGTCTTTGTCCCTTTCGTATTCGTAGTTTGCAAGCTCCCGCGCCGCGTTTGGTGTCCTTGCAGGGTCAACCACAATGCGCCGGTGTTGCAGCCACTTGACACGATACGCCACGCATCCCGGCTCTTTGTGGCAAGCTCTGGCCTGCTTTAAGCCGCAGTCCCTTAAATCGCTTATGCTTTTCGGTTCTGCTGCATCGCAATAAATGTCGCTGTGATCTTGAAAGCACAAGCCGCTTACCGGGGAAAGGTAGCTGCTGCCTTTGGTGTCCCCCTCCACAAGTGGGGCGATTTCCTCCGCAAGCTGCCGGTTACTCATGCCGCGCTTGTAAATCTCGTTCAGAATGTAGATTGTCTCGTGCTTACGGTCATAGCTGCAACGGATAAAGCAAGCGGGGTCTGCCGCAAAGCCAAAGTCCACGCCGGAAAAGAAGTATTCCATGTTCGCCACTTCCTCTGCGGTGATCTCCCGCACTTCCAGCGCCGGGAATACCTCCGCGCCGGTGCCGGTCGCCTCGCCTAAGTATTCATGCCGGTATGCCTGCTCATTGACGGCCTCCAAGCGTTCAGCCTCCGCTATGAAAGCCTCGCCTAACCATTCGGCGGGTATGTCCTTATAGGTGGTGTGAAAGGTGATCCCCTGCGCGTCTGGCTCTGCAACAAACTGATTCGCCCAATTCGCCTTACTGATCGGCGGGTTGAAGCTGCGGAACACTTGCGGATTTGTCCCTTGCCCTCGCATGACCGATTGCAAAACATTTCGGGCGAAGTTTGCACCGTTCAGCTCTGCAAATTCTTCAAACCAACAATAGCGGAAAGTGCCGCGCCTGGGCTTGATAGATTTCAATTTGCCTGCATCGTCCAGCCCTCGAAAAAGGATCTGTGCGCCGGTCGGCCTGTATTCATACATCATCGGGGAAACGGTCGCTTTCCAGAGGTGGGAAACGCCCAGCATATCAATAGCCCATGCGATTTGAGAAAAAACGCTGTCGCGCATTGTCCCCGCTACCTTGCGGAACACAATAGCGTTGCTCTGGCCTGTGGGGTCGCTCTGTATGCCGTCCACGATCTCAAGCGATACGAAAGAGCTTTTGCAGCTCCCGCGCCCGCCCGGAAGATTGTAAAAGCGGTGCTGCCCTGCTTTTATATCCTCGTGCAAAGGGAGATAGCACGGGGCTATGAAGTCCTCCACGGTGGCGGTGGTGGTCATGCTATCCCGGCGCTGCTTCTGTGCCATTTCAAGGGCTGCTATGCGCTGTTCCAGCTTGTCCCGTGTTATCATTGCCGCATTTCCTCCAAAGCCGTTAAACGCTCTGCAAGGTCGTTCTGATCGGTCAATCGCACGGCATAATCAAGGGCGATTTTCGCGGCGTTTACTCTGGCGGCGGGGTTTATTTCCTCGTCCTCCATGACCGTTTGCAATGTGGATAATGCAGGCTCTAATAGCTGCTGCGCCCTGCGCGTTGCATCCTGTACTACCCCGGCGAACGCTTCCCGGTATCGCTGGCAAAATTCGGGGTTTTCAAAATAGCGCCTCATGGTGCGGTCTGTGATCCCCGCTTTCTCTGCCGCCTCTAACTTCGTTTTCGAGGTCAAGAGCGCAGATAAGGCGCGTTCTTCATTGGGTGTCATTCGCTGCGCTCCTTTCCGATTTCTTCCGCTTTTTTCCGCTGGTAAAGCTCTATCCAGTTTTCAAGCGTCATGCAAACAAGCCACTTTGCACGGTCTTTTCTCCAAAAGACAGCCGGTAAACCATCTTTGAATTTTTCGCTATCTCTCTGCGCCTGTTGAATCCACTCATAGAGCGCTTGCTTTTCTCCGCGCTTGCACTCAATATGTACGCCCTCAAGCCCTGTTAGATCGGGCGTACTGCCATAGCTCACGGCCTCGCCCGGCTGCACGGGGTATCCGTATTCCTGCAAGAGGCGGCAAAGCTCCAGCTCTCCGGCGCGGCCTTTCGCTTGTGACCTTTTCCCGCTCAGTTCGTCCACCTCCTATAAAATTTCCTCGAAAATTCTTAATTCCCGAATCCGTCCGGAAAAGAAATGGTTTATCCGGTAATTGCAATTCTTGAATGGTGTTTGAAAGTACTTGTCAATCAGAACCGGGTAACAGGCCGGGTCAATGTCTGCGATTGAACCGCCTCTGTTGCATTGCTCCACATAAGGCATATCAAGCATAATGCGGACAATTTGACTTGCCCTGATTGGCGGGTGCGGTTCCCCTCGCACTTCTTCGCATTTCTCGAAAAAGTAGCGAAACACGTTTAGTGTTTCTTCCAGACTGTAAGCCCCTCCGGGGTATACACTGGCGGCAATTCTTGAAAACTTGTCAAAATCAAAAAGCATTTCTCTTTCCTCGATTCAAGAGCGGGGGCGGGGACGCGTCAGCGTCCTCCCTCCTGCCGTGGGTGGAAAACGAAAGTTTTTCCCTCTTACCCTCTGTTTCTGCGTCTGCTTCTTCCTCTGCTTCTTCATCTATGACGCATCGTCACGGTACGTCGTTCTTCGTTCTGTAGTACTCTTCGAACTCTTCTATTGTCCCGTTTGGATGTAAACCTTTCCAACGCGTATAAGACATCTGTTTCTTGCCGCGTTCAAAATCGTCAAAGCTTTCATCGACGTATGGCTTGACGGAGGAAAACACCGCAAATTCCAGCGGTGGCATATTGACCACCTCGCCATTTTCGAAATACTGAAAGATCGCTTTGAGTGCTCTTCCGGCTGTTTCGTCCGGGACGCTGTCGATCAGAGCTTTCTGGTTCCGGAACATCTTAAACCAAGTGGGTCGACTTTCTTTTGCCATCAGCGCCCGCCCCCAGATCGCGCGTTTGCCAACGCCTCGCCATGAAGCTTTTCGAGAAGCGCTTCAACGTCGATCAAGTAGACCGTGCCCGCCTTGATATGCGGAACTGTGCCATCCTTGCAGCCGCGGCGTAGCGCGAATTGACTTATTCCAGTTGTCTTACACGCATCCGAAATTTTTTGAAAAGGAATCACCTTGTATACGCCCCCTCTCTAACAATATCAGCCACATTAACGCCGAGTCCTGCTGCTAGTCTCCACGCAGTGCGCGGCTCACACGTCCCTCTGTGCACGATTGTACTGATGTTTTGTGCCGATACTCCGCACTTTACGGAAAGGTCTTTCTTCGTAAGCCCATTTTCAGCCAGCAACGTTTCAATCTTGAACGCATCAATTTTCATATCCTCGCCTCCAAAATATTCATTTCGAATACATTATACACATTCGTTTTGAATATGTCAATAATTTATTTATTCATCTTGAATATTTTATGCTTCTATGCTAAACTAACTGCGAGGTGGTATATATGACACTCGGTGAACGTATTCAGGCAGCACGAAAAAAGGCTAATCTAAAACAAACTGATCTGGCTGAAATGATTGGTTCATCGGTTGTTACAGTCGGACAATATGAACGTGACAAACGACAACCGCGCCTAGAACAATTGGCCAGAATTGCAGACGCACTTAATGTAACAGTTGGCTATTTACAGGGTGAAGAAACAATCGACGCAAAACAAATAGTTGAAGCATTACAGAAACGTGACAATTCATCACTAGAATCATTGCTTGGGCTCGACGCGGGCAGTATACTGGCAATCGGTCAAGAGCAAATTGCTTCCCTCGAGAGTCAAAGAATTACCGAAGATATTGCCCGGCGTGCCGGTCTCACAATCAAAGACTCGCAAGGGAACGTTATTCATCAAGGCGACGGCAAACCGTGGGTTACAGCGTCGGACGTCGACTTATATCATATCGGCGCTTTACAATTTCACTCAGACGAAGACCGTATTGCATTTTTTTATAAGTGCCTAAACACCGACGGGATGCTTGCAGCAAGCAAGTGCTTCCTCGATCATCTCAAGTCAGAAGACATAAAAGAAGTGGCTGATTATGTGGAAAAACTCGCCCAAACGCCGCAATATCAGCGCCCAAAAGAGACAGACGAAGACAAAAAATAAAGCCCCATGCAGGCATGGAGCAGGAAAGAGGTGTGATATGGCAAATAAGAAGATTGAAAGCGTTATTCATGCAAACGGCGTAGATATCACCGTCGTTACCACAATCGGCAACGAAGAAGACTATATTTCTCTAACGGATATTGCAAAATATCACAATCCCGAATTGCCGGGCTACGTTATACAGAACTGGATGAGAAATAGATCGACCATTGATTTTTTGGGATTGTGGGAAGAATTAAATAACCCCCAGTTTAATTGCCTCGAATTCGAGGCAATTAAACAAGCAGCAGGAAGCAATAGCTTTGCTATGACGCCCAAAAAATGGATTAACGATACTGGTGCTATTGGGATTGTTTCAAAACAAGGCCGCTACGCCGCAACACTTGCCCACAAGGACATTGCTTTTGAATTTGCGTCATGGATTTCGCCTGAGTTTAAGCTCTATATCATCAAGGACTATCAGCGCTTAAAAGAGGACGAAGGTCATCACCTTGCGCTGGACTGGAACGTCAAGCGTATTCTTGCAAAGGCGAATTACAGAATCCATACAGACGCCATCAAAACGAATCTCATTCCGCCTGAGCTTCCGCGCGTACAGCAGGGCTATGTTTACGCCGATGAAGCCGATGTCCTGAACGTTGCATTGTTTGGGAAAACCGCAAAGCAATGGAAACAAGAGCACCCAGACGCAAAGGGCAATATGCGCGATTATGCAACAATTGAGCAGCTTCTTGTTCTTTCCAACATGGAAAATATCAACGCATTGCTGATTAAACAGGGTGTGCCGCAGCCGGAACGATTGGCAAAGCTCCACGAAACAGCAATCTATCAGATCAAGACCATTACCGGCAGCAAGAGCGCACGCGTGCTGAATGAGATGCACAATCAATTAAAGCTCCCAACGGACGAATGAGGTATCACTATGCCATCTACGCGAAAAAAGGTCAACAAATCCGGTCAAACCTTCTATGAAATTCGCGTCAGCCGCGGCCGCGGCAAATCTTATCTGACAAAGCGCTGGTATGTCCCGGAAGGTTGGAGTCAACGGGCAATCGACCGGGAACTTGCGTCTGTAGCCGCCGAATTTGAGCGGCAATGCAGCAGTGGCGAGATCATCAGCCGCGCAGAGCAGCGCGAAAAGGACGCGCAGGAAGCCGCTGAGGCCGCGCGTATTCTGACCTTGAAACAATACGGAGAGCGGGTGTTCATGCCCGCAAAGGCCGTCATGATCAGCGAGAACGGGCGCTACAGCTATCAGGGCTGTTTGGATCGTGAAGTGTACCCGGTACTTGGCAGTATCAAAATGCCGGAGATCACACCCGCACAAATCACCGCGCTGCTTCTTGACATTCAGTCCAGCGGAAAAGCGCACGCAACCGCCGTGAAGGTTTACGCCATTTTGCACGGCCTTTTCAAAATGGCATACCTGGGCGATATGATCCAGCAAAACCCAATGGATAAGGTCGAGCGTCCAAAGCCCCGAAAGGGCGAAGCAAAGGCCGCTGCCCCCGCGGCATACACGGCAGAAGAGGTCAGCGCCCTTCTTTCCGCGCTGCGTGAAGAGCCGCTGAAATGGCAGGCGCTCGTTCATATCCTGATTGATACGGGAATCCGGCGCGGCGAGTGCTGCGCTCTCAAGTGGGAAGACGTAGACTTCAAGACCGGCGAAATCACCATCACGAAAAATCTCTGCTACACGCCAACGAAAGGCGTATACATGGACACGCCCAAAAGCGGTCAGTCACGCGCCGTTTATGTCGGAGACGATACGATTGCCCTTTTGCGCATGCTCCGCACAGAGCAGGCTTCAAAGGCTGTGAGCGCCTATATTTTTACCCGAGAAGGAAGCCCGGAACCGATGCACCCACAGAGCCCGACGCGTTATCTGAAAAAGCTCTCCAAGCGCTGCGGCCTGCCTGACCTTCACCCGCATAAGCTGCGGCACACCTTCGCCAGCGTTGCAATCACGAACGGCGCGGATGTGGCCAGCGTCTCCGAAGCTCTCGGACACAGCGATAAGGCGGTAACGCTGCGGATGTATACCCACGCAAATTCCGAAAGCGTCAGCAAAGCCGCGCAGATCATGCGCGACGCAATCAAGAAGGCTGCGAATAAGGGATGAGGTCACGCGGTATGGGTTTCGGAAAAACCCATACAAAACCCATACCGGCACTGAAAAACGGCATATTGCAAGCCACGACAAGCAGCAGTAAGAAGCAGAAAGCAAAATCCCGTTTCCCTTGCGGCGCAATGACTTTTCAAAATAAGCCACGACAAGCTGCAACAGGCTAAAACAGACCGTGCATAATTGGTAATGACGAGGTCGGCAGTTCGAATCTGCCCAGCAGCTCCAAAAGCCGGTTTGTCCCATTGGGATGAACCGGTTTTTCGCATCTCTTGGTATTCGAACTGCCGACCTCATGCGCGAAGCGCAGATCCAATCCGGCAAACGAAGATTGGCCGCTTGCGGCGAACCTTCGGCAGTTCGAATCTGCAAAGCCCCTCCAAAAGCGGTTCACCCAATCGGGTGGGCCGCTTTTTCGTCTGTCTTGAATCCCCGCTGGGGCGCGTCGGTTTTTAGGCAAATTTCCAAAAGTGTCGCGTTTGGGGGCATTTAATCGCAATTGTCCATTTTTTCGAACACATGTCTGTGCTATGCTGAAAAAATCCGAAAGCAGAAGGAGTCGACGTGTCCATGAAAGAATGTATCCTTTGTTTTGCCTATGCCGCCGCGCTTGGCGTTTTGTCCTTTTTCCTCGGAAGACTGCTGCCGAAGCGCTGGCTGCACCCCGAAAAATTCCCCTTCCGCACCTACGCGTGGGAGGACAGGCTCTGGAAGGCGCTGCAGATTCGCAAGTGGCAATCCAAGGTACCGGATATGAGCAGGCTTTTCAAAAAGCTCATGCCCGCAAAAGCCCTCACACAGAAGACCGCGCAGGACTTACCCCTGATGATTCAGGAAACCTGCGTCGCGGAGCTCACGCACGGACTTCTGTGCATCGCGGGGCTGGCTCTTCTTGCAATCTGGCCGGGTATCGGCGGCATCATTTTAACCGTCGTTTATATTGTATTCGGCAATCTGCCGTTTCTTCTCATTCAGCGCTACAACCGCCCGCGGCTGCAAAAGCTTCTCGAGCGTCAAACCCGCCGAACGAGCCGAAAGGAGGCGTGAGCATGCGCACATTGATCTTGAGCTGCAACACAGGAGCCGGGCACAATTCCTGCGCCCGGGCCATTCAGGAAGTCTATCAGAGCCGCGGGGAGACCTGCGACGTCATCGACGCACTGCTGTTCATCTCCAAGCGCGCCTCCAAATTCATTTCCAACTGGCACACGCGGATCTATCTGCACGCGCCGAAATTTTTCAGCGCTGGATATGAAAAAGCCGAAGAAAAAGACGACCTGTTCCGCGAGGGAACGCCCGTCTACAAGTACATCACCTCCGGTGCAGACCGGATGTACGACTACATTGTAAATAACAGCTACAGCAACGTCATCTGCACGCACGTCTTCCCTGCCCTTGCCTTAACAGAAGTTCTCCGCCGCCATCCGGACCTGAGCATCACAACAAGCCACGTCTCAACCGACTACACCTGCTCTCCGTGCACGGCGGACTCCAGACTCGACTGGTACTTCATGCCGTCCGGCCTTCTCAAAGACGAGTTCGTCCGCTGCGGAATTCCGGAGGACAAGCTCATTGCAAGCGGCATGCCCGTACGAAAAGCGTTTTATCAGGCCTCTGACAAAGCGCAGGCAAAAAAAGCGCTCGGAATCGCCCCCTCCCAGACGCACCTTCTTATGATGTGCGGAAGCATGGGCTGCGGGCCGATGGCGGAAATCACGGCGGTGCTGCGCGAGAAAATGAACGATACCGACGTGCTTTCCGTGGCTTGCAGCAAAAACGAGACGCTGCTCAAAAAGCTCACGAAGCTATCAGGCGACTACCCGAACATTCGGATTCTGGGGCAGATCGACAACGTGCCGAAGCTCATGCAAGGAACGGATGTATTTTTGACAAAGCCAGGCGGGCTCAGCACGAGCGAGGCTGTCGCGGCAGGCCTTCCGATGGTTTTAATTGACGCGGTCGCGGGCTGCGAGGAGCACAACCTCGACTATTTTCTCCGCGCAGGCATGGCTGTCACAGCGGACACCCCGGAAAAAATCGCAGACCTGGCCCTTTCGCTTGCGCACGACGAAGCGCGCCTTTCTTCCATGCGAAACGCCATGCAGGAATCCACCGCCAGACCCGCCGCAGAGATGATCTGCGATTGGCTGCAAGCGCACCGATAAACACTTGAGGCAGAAAAACCGCCCGCAAGACCAGTGCATGATCTTACGGGCGGGATTTTTATTTCTGATGGAACACGGGCGCAAGCGCCGGATAGAGGCAGTCGTATCGGGCGCGAAGGGCGCGATAGGCAGGGAACATCTCTTCCTCGGGAGAAAGGACGCTTGCCTGCGCAATACAGGAGACCGCCTGCGAAAGACTGTCAAAGAGCCCGATGCCGACGCCTGCCGCCGCAGCCGCGCCGAGTGTTGCCGCCGAGTCGGATAACGTCGTCACGTCGTGCAGCCGCACCTCGCAGAGGTCCGCGATGATCTGCTTCCAGACCTTTGACTTCGCGCCGCCGCCGATGATGCGAAGATCAAGAATTTCGCCGCGCTCGCGAAGAACGTCCAGAATCTGGCTCAGGCCGCAGCCTACGCCCTCGAGTACCGCGCGCAGAAAGTGCTCGCGCCGGTGCTGCTGGGTCATGCCGAAGAATACGCCCTGCGCCTGCTCATCATAGACCGGCGACCGCTCGCCCTCTAAGTAAGGCAGGAAAATGAGCCCGTCCGCACCAGCCGGGATGTTGCTGGCTGCCGCGTCAAAGGCTCTCGGCGAGCCGACCTCAAAGAGCTTCTGCGCCCAGTTGACGCATTTGCCCGCGCAGCGCATCGCGCCGAAGACAGAAAAGCTCCGGCCATCTAACGTACAGATGTGTCCCAGCCGCCGCTGGGGATCGAAAAACGGCTCCTTCGACTGCCCCGCGATCCATGCCGCCGTGTCGAGGCTCATGTAATACGCGCCGTCCTGCGCCACACCCGCGCCCACGCTCTCGCACATGCCGTTGCCGCCGCCGACGGAGACCGGGATCCCCGCGCGCAGCCCCAGATGGTAGGCCGCCTCCTCGGTGAGCCTGCCTGCGATCGCGCAAGAAGGGCGAATCGTCGGGAATTTTTCGGCGTGCAGGCCGAGGTCGTCCAGCATATCGTAGTCATAATCGCGCGTGGAGAGGTTCATGAGCCCGGCGCGCGACGCGTCCGAAAAATCGCCGGAGTCCATATTGCCCGTCAGACGGTAGACCAGATAGTCCTTGCATTGCAGGAACTTCACGGTTTTCTCATAGGCCTCGGGTTCGTTTTCCTTCAGCCACACAGCCTTGGAGAGCGTGAGGTTCGGGGTCAGGACGTTGCCGGAAATGCGGTAGAAATAGTCCGCGCCGTATGTATCCTCCAGCGCCTTTGCCACGTCCTTCGCGCGTGTATCGCGCCGAATGATCGCCGGCCGAAGCGCCTGCCCGTCACCGTCCATCGGCAAAAGGCCCAGCATATGGCCGGAAATGCCGATCGCGTCGACCCGTTTGAGGTATTCCGGCACGAGCTCGCGAAGCATAAGCCCCGCGCGCACCGCGCTCATCCACCAGTCGGCCGCATCCTGCTCCACACCGCCGTTTGGCCGGTGATGCGTCGGATAGGTGGTGGTCACGTTTCGCAGAATATTCAGTCTCTCATCGACGAGCGACGCTTTGAGGCCGCTTGTGCCGATGTCGAAGACCAGCAAAACCGTTTGCAAGGGAAATCACTCCACATCATTTATATAGAATCGGATGACCCGGTATTGGCCGATACTATTGTATTATAAATCCGTTCAAAAGGAAAGCGGGATTTGGAGAAAAAACGCCCCGCAGGAGCCTCGCCGCAAAGTTTTCCCTTTTGCATAAATATCTCTTGCAAATTTCGGGAAGCTATACTATAATTTTGGCATATTTTTCAGAAAGGAGCCCATTTTTATGAGCAAGCTCGTGATCCCGCAGGGATACCGCGCGCCGCTGTCCACGTACGAAATGCAGCGCGCCATTGAATTCATCAAAAGCAATTTTCAGGTCAATCTGGGCAATGCGCTGAACCTGCGCAGAGTGTCCGCACCCCTTTTTGTGGAGGAGAATTCCGGCCTGAATGACAACTTAAATGGGTATGAGCGGCCGGTGGGCTTCGACATTCCGGACGTTGGGGTAAACGCGCAGGTCGTGCATTCGCTGGCCAAGTGGAAGCGTCTGGCGCTGAAGCGCTATGAATTTAACCCCGGCAAGGGACTTTTCACCGACATGAACGCCATCCGCCGTGACGAGGAGGTCGACAACCTCCACTCCGTCTACGTCGACCAGTGGGACTGGGAAAAGGTCATCACGAGAGAGGACCGGGACGTCACGTACCTCAAGCGCACCGTGCGCGATATCGTGGGCGCAGTCTGTGAGACAAATGACGCGCTCGGCGTGGCTTTCCCGAGCCTTCACACGAAACTCGACCGGGACGTGTTCTTCATCACCACACAGGAGCTCGAGGACATGTACCCCGGAAAGACCCCCAAGGAGCGCGAGAACGCGATTCTCCGTGAGCACCACAGCGTCTTCCTCATGCAGATCGGCGGCAAGCTGAAGTCCGGCAAGCCGCACGACGGCAGAGCCCCCGACTATGACGACTGGGCGCTCAACGGCGATATTCTGATGTGGAACCCGGTTCTCGAGTGCGCATTTGAAATTTCCTCGATGGGCATCCGCGTCGACGAAGAGAGCCTCGCGCGTCAGCTGAAGCTTGCCGGCTGCGAAGAGCGCGCCAAGCTTCCGTTCCACAAGATGCTGCTGAATGGCGATCTGCCCCTTACCATCGGCGGCGGCATCGGCCAGAGCCGTCTTTGCATGCTCATGATCGGCACGTGCCACATCGGCGAGGTGCAGTCGAGCCTCTGGGATGAAAACACGCGCGACACTTGCCAAAAGGCCGGCATTATGTTACTCTAAGATGAAATATACCGGCCTTCCGGCCGCAGAAAGAGGAAATTGACCATGATGGAACAACTGACTCCCGTTCGTTCGTTATTTGAAGACACGAAACGCTTTGACGGCAAGACCGTAAAGGTCGGCGGCTGGGTGCGCAATCTGCGCGCCAGCAAGAATTTCGGCTTCATCAACCTCTCCGACGGCACATATTTTTCGCAGGTGCAGGTCGTCTTCGGCGCGGAGCTCGCAAACTTTCAGGAGATCTCGAAGCTGAACATCAGCGCCGCCGTGATTGTGACCGGCACGCTGGTCGTGACGCCGGATGCAAAGCAGCCGTTTGAAATTCAGGCGAGCGAAATTTCGGTCGAGGGCCCGTCGACTCCCGATTTTCCGATTCAGCCCAAGCGCCACTCGATGGAGTTTCTGCGGACGCTTCCGCATCTGCGCCCGAGAACGAACACCTTCCAGGCCGTCTTCCGCGTGCGCAGCATCATCGCCTATGCGATCCACAAGTTCTTCCAGGAGCGCAGCTTCGTCTATGTCCACACGCCGCTCATCACAGGCTCTGACTGTGAAGGTGCCGGCGAAATGTTCCAGGTGACGACGCTCGATCTCAACAACCCGCCGCGGCGCGAGGATGGTTCGATCGACTATTCCGAAGACTTCTTCGGCAAGGAGACGAATCTGACCGTGTCCGGTCAGCTGAACGGCGAGGCCTTCGCACAGGCTTTCCGCAATATCTACACCTTCGGCCCGACCTTCCGCGCCGAAAATTCCAACACCACGCGCCACGCCGCCGAGTTCTGGATGATTGAGCCCGAGATGGCGTTCGCGGACCTGTCGGACGATATGCGTGTGGCCGAGGACATGATCAAGTTCGTGATCTCGTATGTTCTCGAGAATGCGCCGGAAGAAATGGCGTTCTTCAACCAGTTTGTCGACAAGGGCCTTCTTGACCGGCTCAACCACGTCATGACGAGCGAGTTTGGCCACGTGACCTACACCGAGGCTGTGAAGCTCCTCGAGCAGCACAACGACAAGTTCGACTACAAGGTCTTCTGGGGCTGCGATCTTCAGACCGAGCACGAGCGTTATCTCACCGAGCAGATCTTCAAGCGTCCGGTCTTCGTCACCGATTACCCCAAGGAGATCAAGGCCTTCTATATGAAGCTCAACGAGGACGGCAAGACCGTCGCAGCGATGGACTGCCTCGTTCCCGGCATCGGCGAGATCATCGGCGGCAGCCAGCGCGAGGACAACTACGACACGCTCCTTGCCCGCATGAACGAGCTCGGCCTCAAGCCCGAGGACTACGGTTTCTATCTCGACCTGCGCAAATATGGCTCCACGCGCCACGCGGGCTTCGGCCTCGGCTTCGAGCGCTGCGTCATGTACCTCACGGGTATCTCCAACATCCGCGACGTGCTCCCGTTCCCGAGAACCGTCGGCAACTGCGAGCTTTAATCGAATACCGCACCCCAAGGCAGGAAGACGGAACGTCTTCCTGCCTTTTCTCTTTGTCCTCCAATCCATGCGTAGGGGACGCACCGGAGGATTTCGGAAATTTCGTAATGCACGCCCCCGAAGGCGCGCAAAAATCCGGTAGAGGCGGACATACGTCGCGGATAGGAGGACGCTTGATTGGAGGATTTTCGGCAAAAGTCCATGTATCGCGGACGAACGTTGCCCATATGTAGCCTCGTGTGCATTTTACCCAATCAATTTTCGAACTATTTTCGTTATAAATCATTCATTTTTTAGAATTTTTCATACTATTTCCTGCTTTTTTACATTTTGAACAGGTCACGGACATAATTCGGACATAATTTTTACAAAAAATGATAAGATTCTTCTTGCTTTTTTGTACGCCTGCCGCTATAATTGGGAGCATAATTTAGTTCACGTACAGTTGTCTTTAATACGCGGACATTTCAGGAGGAATGAACATGAAAAAGCTGATCGCATTATTGCTTTGCGTTCTGATGGTACTCAGCGTCTTTGCCGGCTGCGCCAGCCAGAGCGCACCCGCATCGTCCGAGAGCAGTGCGGAAGCATCCGCTCCCGCCGCTTCCGAAGAAACTGCCTCTTCTGAGGAAGCCGCTTCTTCTGAGGAAGCTGCTCCCGCTTCTTCCGGCGGCAAGGTCGTCAAGATCGGCGTCTTTGAGCCGCAGACCGGCGACAACGGCGCTGGCGGCAAGCAGGAGATTCTCGGCATGCAGTATGCCAACTACGTACAGCCCACCGTGGAAATCGGCGGCGAGACGTACGATGTGAAGCTCGAGATCGTCGACAACCGCACGACGGCGGAAAACGGCCCCTCGGCTGCTTCCGAGCTCATGAACCGCGGCGTGTCGATCGTCCTCGGCTCCTACGGCTCCGGCGTATCGATCGCGGGCGGCTCGGTCTTCCAGGAAGCCGGTGTTCCGGCCATCGGCGTGACCTGCACCAATCCGCAGGTGACCTCCGATTGCAGCGTCTACTATAGAATCTGCTTCCTCGATCCGTTCCAGGGCACCGTCCTTGCGAACTACGCCTACAAGGAGCTCGGCGTTACCACCGCTTACACGCTGGCGATGCTCGGCTCGGACTACGATCAGGGTCTGGTCTACTACTTCACGGAAGCGTTTAAGGCGCTCGGCGGCGAGGTCGTCTCCGAGGACTTCCCCGAGGGCAATGCAAACTTCGTTTCCTACATCAACAACGCCAAGTCGGCAAACGCGGGCGTTATCTTCGCCCCGGTCTCCACGAACTATGCGCAGCTGATCATTGAGGCTGCCAGCGCGCAGGGCTTTGAGGGTCACCTCCTCGGCTCCGATACGTGGGACAACAACATGGTCATCGAGTCTGCCAAGGGCAAGAGCGTCAACGTCGAAATCACGACCTTCTATCAGGAGGGCGGCGCGCCCGAGTTCGACTCCGGCATCAAGGCGTGGATGAACGAAAACTCCGATGCTCTGACCAACAACGGCGGCAACGACATGGTCTCTGCTGTGACGGCAATGGGCTATGACGCATACTTCGTTGCACTCGAGGCCATCAAGGCGGCTGGCTCTACCGACCCTGCTGCCGTGCTCGCAGCGCTTCCCGGCGTGAGCTACAGCGGCGTTTCGGGTCTGATTGAATTCGACGAGATCGGCGACGCAAAGCGCGACGCGGCCTACATCAAATCGGCCAACACCGAATCCGGCGAATGGGAGTTCGTGAAGGTTCAGGGCATCGAGTAAGCTGTTAAGCACGTTAAGATCTTTCCCCGCGAGAAAAAATGCAGCACCCCCGGCAGGGTACGCGCCCTGCCGGGTCTTCCCTTTTTCGTGATTTTGTACGGCGTACGTTTTGTGGACTTTCTGCGCAGAACAAGGACAGTTTTATAGAAAAATTCCGAAATTTCAGAAGGTTTCCTGAAAATTTATTGGATTTTGTTTGGGAATTTTTTGCGAAGTTTTCCGGATTTTTGCTATATAAAAAACACGTAAGTCTATCTATTTTTGTGCATATTCCAGCAAAACGCACAAAATAGCGCTTGCCTTTTTACAATTGATTGGCTATAATAATAAAACCGCCTGGGGTCTACCCATCGCGGACAGTTTTGTAAGGAGGATCACGTTTCATGAAAAAGACCATCGCATTGCTTCTTTGCCTCTGCATGCTGGCCTGCCTGTTCGTTGGCTGCGCCAGTACGTCCACCACAGAAAAACCGACCTCTGAAACCACGACCACCGAGACCGCTGCTTCCGGCACCTCCGCATCCGGCAACAAGGTTCTCAAAATCGGCATCTTCGAGCCGCTGACCGGCGACAATGGCGCAGGCGGCAAGCAGGAGACGCTTGGCCCGCAGTACGGCAACTACGTCCAGCCGACCATCGAAATCGGCGGCGAGACCTACGACATCCAGCTTGAGATCGTCGACAACCGCACGACCGCCGAAAACGGCCCCTCGGCCGCTTCCGAGCTCGTCAACCGCGGCGTTTCCATCGTCCTCGGCTCCTATGGCTCCGGCGTGTCCATGGCTGGCGGCAAGGTTTTTGAAGAAGCCGGTATCCCGGCCATCGGCATTGGCTGCACCAACCCGCAGGTCACGTCCGACTGCTCGGTCTACTTCCGCGTCTGCTTCCTCGATCCGTTCCAGGGCACCGTTCACGCCAACTATGCCTTTAAGGAAATGGACGCAAAGAAGGCCTACACGCTGGCCATGCTCGGCTCTGACTATGACCAGGGCCTGGTGTACTACTTCTCTGAGGCCTTCAAGGGCCTCGGCGGCGAAGTCGTGTCCGAGGACTTCCCCGAGGGCAACGCAAACTTCGTTTCCTACATCAATAACGCCATGGCTGACGGCGCAGACGTCATCTTCTGCCCCGTTTCCACCAACTACGCACAGCTGATCATCGAAGCCGCTGCCGCACAGGGCTTCAAGGGCGCCATCCTCGGCACCGACACCGTCGACAATAACATGGTGCTCGAGTCCACCAAGGGCAAGGATGTCCGTCTGCTCGTCACCACCTTCTATCAGGAAGGCGGCTCGCCGGAATTCGACGAGGGCATCAAGAAGTGGCTCAACGAGAACCCCGACATGCTGACCAATAACGGCGGCAACGACGTTGTCGCGGGCGTTACCGCAATGGGCTATGACGCATACTTCACCGCACTCGAGGCCATCAAGGCTGCCGACTCCACCGATCCCGCCAAGATCCTTGAGGCTCTGCCGAACGTCCACTATGAAGGCGTAACCGGCGTTGTCGAGTTCGACGACATCGGCGATGCCAAGCGCGACGCCGCTTACATCAAGGAAGCCAACCCCGAAACCGGCGCATGGGAATTTGTCGCCGTCCAGAAGGTCGAGCAGTAATTCTCAGTTGTAACAGTTGTAACATCAAACAGTTTTTCACGGCTCTGGCGGGGGCGACCCCACCAGAGCCAATCCCAAGCCTCGCAGAGTTTCGCCATCCGCAGATGGCGAAATAAAATCAAAATCATGTTATCCGGCGGCTCCGCCGACCGGAAAAATACATCTCACCTCGCAAGTGTAGAAATTTTGCGCAGTGCGCAAAATTTATGCGCGCAGTCGAGGTGCAGTCTCTTTCAACAAAAAGCCCCGCTTTTTGTTGAGTTGGATAAGGGAAGCTGTGCCGCAGCCTTTGCGGTAGAGCCTCCAAGATCCTTCAATCTAATCAGGAGGTTCCGAACTATGCAAGGGCTGCTCCCCTACGTCATCAACGGCATTTCCGCAGGCGGTCAGTACGCGCTCATTGCCATCGGCTATACGCTGGTCTATGGTATCTTGCGGCTGATCAACTTTGCCCACGGCGATGTCTTCATGGTCGCAGGCCTCATTATGGTCTATGCGTCCGCCTCTCTGCCGATGGTTCTGGCGATTCCGCTGGTGCTCATCCTGACAGCGCTGCTCGGCTTTGTTATCGAGCGCGCCGCCTATAAGCCGCTGCGCTCCGCGCCGAGAATGTCCCTGATGGTCTCCGCCATCGGCGTGAGCTATCTCATCCAGAACCTGGCGTTCTACCTGACCGGCGGTCTTCCCCAGCCGGTAACCAACCCCATCCCGTGGGTTTCCGACATGATTACCGTCTTCGGCGCGCAGACCAAGCGCGTCACGCTCGTCACCCCGGTTCTGACCATTTTACTGGTAGCCGTTCTCGTGTGGCTGACCAAGAAGACGAAAATCGGTATGGCCATGCGCGCAGCCTCCAAGGATTTTGAGACGGCGCAGCTCATGGGCATCAAGATCAACTCCGTCATTTCCTTCACGTTCGTCATCGGCTCGTTCCTCGCGGCCGTCGGCGCACTGCTTTACTTCACGAACTACCCCAATGTGGCCATCACCTCCGGCGGCATGCCGGGTCTGAAGGCGTTCGTCGCGGCGGTCTTCGGCGGCATCGGCTCGATCCCGGGTGCGGTCGTCGGCGCGTTCATCATCGGTCTGTGCGAAGAGCTCATCAAGGGCATCGGCTACTCCACGTTCTCCGACGCATTCACGTTCGTGATCCTGATCGTCGTTCTGTGCGTCAAGCCGACAGGTCTGTTCGGTGAGAAAGCCACCGACAAGGTCTGAGGAGGTGCCGGATATGAAAAAGAACAACAAGCGCGAATCCATCATCATTGCGGTGATCCTGCTCGTCGTCTTGGCCGTCGCGTTCTATCTCGACGCAAAGCTTCCGAGCTACCATATTGCGATCAAAGTCATCAAAAAAGCGGCCGTGTATTCGCTCGTGGCAGTCTCCATGAACCTGCTCAACGGCTTTACGGGTCTGTTTTCCCTCGGCCAGGCAGGCTTCATGCTCCTTGGCGCATACGCCTATGCCGTTCTGAGCATCCCCGTCGACAAGCGCGCGGGCGTGTACCAGTACTTTAACGGCGGCATCGTGAAGTTCTCGCTTCCCGAGGTCTTCTCCGGTATTCTGGGGCAGAACGTAGGCTCCGTGGTCGGTATGATCGTGGCGCTCATGATCGGCGGCCTCATTGCCGCGCTCGTCGCGTACCTGATCGGTTTGCCGGTGCTTCGTCTGAAGTCCGACTATCTGGCCATCGCGACGCTGGGCTTTGCCGAGATCGTACGTGCGTTCTTCCAGTGGAACGCACTGGGCCCGCTCACGAACGGCTCGAACCTTCTAAAGAGCTATCCCGATCTTGGCGGCGCAAGCTCGTACCTGATTCTGATTGGCCTGTTCATCGCCATCATTCTGCTGCTCGTGAACTCGACCTATGGCCGCGCGTTCAAGGCCATCCGTGACGACGAGATCGCGGCGGAGGCCATGGGCATCAACCTCGCGCACCACAAGCGCCTGGCATTCATCATCTCCTCCTTCTTCGCTGGCGTGGGCGGCGGTATGCTGGCCATGTACATGGGCACGGTGCAGGCGCTCTCGTTTAAGAGCACGATGACCTATGAGATCCTGCTCATCGTCGTCATCGGCGGCATCGGCTCGATCACGGGCTCCGTCATCACGAGCTTTTTGTACATTGCGAGCCTCGAGTGGCTGCTGCGCGGTTTGGATTCCGGCGAGTTTCTCGGCATCCAGGCACCCGGCATCTTCAAAAACGGCTTCCGTATGGCAGTCGTCTCCGTCATTATCATGTGTGTCGTCCTGTTCTTCCGCAAGGGCATCATGGGCGACCGCGAGCTGTCCGATCTATTGAAACGCAAAAAGAACACATCGAAGGGAGGCGCGCGCAATGGCTGAATCGGTTCTGCACGTTGAAAACGTCACCATGCAGTTCGGCGGCGTTGTAGCCGTCAACAACCTCTCGATGGATATCTACGAGGGCGAGATCGTCGCGCTCATCGGCCCGAACGGCGCCGGCAAAACGACCGCGTTCAACTGCATCACGGGCGTCTACGAGCCCACGAACGGCAAGGTCGAGTTCTGCGGCCAGACGATCGTCGAAAACCACCCGCAGGGCAAGATGAAAAAGCTCTACGCGGGCGACAGCAAGGAGCTCTATCCGCACGTCGTCTCGCACACCCCGGACTACATCACGAAGATGGGCATCGCAAGAACGTTCCAGAACATCCGCCTGTTTAAGTCCATGACGGTGTTCGATAACGTTCTCACGGCGATGCACCTGCGTAAGACCTCGAACGTGTTCTCGGCGACGTTCCGCCTGAACCGCAAAGAGGAGCTGGCGCAGCGCGAAAAGACGCTCGAGCTTCTCAAAATCGTCGGACTCGACGAGCTAAAAGACGAACTCGCCACCTCCCTTCCCTACGGCAAGCAGCGCCGTCTTGAGATTGCGCGCGCGCTTGCGACCGACCCGAAGCTCCTGCTTCTCGACGAGCCGGCCGCCGGCATGAACCCGCAGGAGACGGAGGAGCTGACCGCGTTCATCCGCGAGATCCGCGCGCAGTTTGGGCTCACCATCTTTCTCATCGAGCACCACATGAACCTGGTCATGGACATTTCCGACCGGATCTATGTCATCGACTTTGGCCGTCAGATTGCCGCAGGCATTCCGGCGGAAATTCAGAACGATCAGCGCGTCATCGACGCATATTTGGGGGTGGACGAGGATGGCTAATATTCTGGAAATCAAGAACCTTGTCGTCTCCTACGGCGGCATTGAGGCCGTCAAGGGTATCGACCTGACGGTCGAAGAGGGCAAGATCGTGACCCTCGTCGGCTCGAACGGCGCAGGCAAGTCCACGACGCTCAAATCCATTGCGGGCCTGGTCAAACCGAAGTCCGGCGACATTCTTTTTAACGGCCAGAGTTTGCTTGGCAAGTCGACCGACCAGATCGTCTCGACCGGCGTGACCCTCGTTCCCGAAGGACGGCGCGTGTTCCCGAATCTGACGGTCGAAGAGAACCTGCGCATCGGCGCGTATCTTCGCAAGGACTCCATCAAAGAGGACATGGAGGAGGTCTACAAGCTCTTCCCCCGCCTCAAAGAGCGCGAGTGGCAGCTGGCAGGCACACTCTCCGGCGGCGAGCAGCAGATGCTGGCAGTTGGAAGAGCCTTGATGGCGAAACCCAAGCTCGTTATGATGGATGAGCCGTCGCTTGGCTTAGCGCCTCTGGTCGTCAAGGGTATCTTTGAAATCATTAAGGAGATCAACCGCCAGGGCATTACCGTTCTTCTCATCGAGCAGAACGCGAACATGGCACTCAAGACCGCCGACTGGGCCTACGTCATGCAGACCGGCACGATCCTCATGCAGGGCGAGGGCAAGGAGCTTCTCGAAAATGAGGAGGTCAAGGCTGCGTACCTCGGCAAGGCAAAGTAGCTTTCGGACAAAAACTCCGCCGCACGGCTTGTGCGGCGGAGTTTTTCTGCCATTGGACGGGAAATCGTATCAATCGCGACTTCGGGGCTTGGATTTCGGAATATCATATGATATAATAAAAAATAGTAGAATAATTCTCTCTTGCACAAGATGATTTCAGGTCGGTTGAGGGATTGGAAAACGCCGGAAACCCGCATAAACACTACGTTTTTGCGCGTTCTCGGCGTTTCTTTTATCGCCTGTGTCGGTGGTGCTTTTGCGGTAAATGGTGCCCAAATGGTGCCCAAATCCCACGCGGGGCTATAAAAGGCTATAAGAAGCAGTAAAGAGATAAGGCGGTTAAAGTTCAATTTCGTTGCTCTTTTTCTTTTCCGCGTTCCTTGCTTTTTTCGGCTCGGCTTCCTTTGCCTTTGCCGGGTCAACCTGTTTGACAGCTCCATGATAAGCGTCCAGGACTTCTTTTTTGCGTTCAAGCCGCACGTCCACATAACGGGCGGTAACGGCTTCAAAGTTCATAGACAGCCCAAGCGATACGCCGATACCCGCAAGCGTGTGTCCCAGCACTTCGCCTACGGTGTAGAAGTCGCCTGTCAGTTGGTGCATATTCGTAGCCGCCGTATGGCGTAAATCGTGAAAGCGGATATGCGGCAGTTTCAAATCTTCAAGCAGCTTGCCAAACTGTGAAGATACCCACGACGCGGAAATAGGCGCACCGTCCGGCTTCGCTACAACAAGGTCGTTGTCATAGTAAGGTTTCCCGTCCTTTTCTGCCTGTTCGCGCCGTGCTTCCTGCATGGCAAATTGTTTGAGGAAAAACGGGCGGGCAAGCTCTGTGATAGGCAGCGTTCGCCCGTTGGATTTCGGTGGTGCCATTTCCTCAATGACTTTTGTTTTCGGCGGCACCTTAAAGGGTAGCTGTTCGGAAACGTCAAAGGTGTTGTTTTCCAAGTCTACATTGCGCCAACGCAGGCCCAAGATTTCAGAACGGCGCATACCGTAAAGCCCGCCTAAAATAACGGGCATTTCCCAAATTGTACCCTCCACGCGCTGCATAAGGTCTTTTACCTGTTCCGGCGTGTAGGGGTCGGGCGTCTTGTCGCTCTTTCCAAACTTCGTAAGCGTGTCCTTTGCGGCGTTGGTTTCAATGTAGCGGTATTTTCGGGCATGGCTCAACGCCACGCTTAAAACACGTTTTGCCCCGGCTGCGGTGGACGGTTTCAATCCCTTGTCGATAATCTGCTGAAACATTTTGTCTACCATAGCGGGGGTAAGCTGATTGAGGGCAACGCCGCCGATATAGGGATTGATATAGTTCGCAATCGTCCTTTTGTACCCGTCATAGGTAGAGGGGCGCAAGTTCACTCTTGCGTAACCCTCCACCCAATCGTTAAGGTAGCTTGCAACGGTTTGCTTTCTCTGTGAAGTGATAGAAGCGATTTGCCCTGGATTTTGGAGCTTCGTTTTTACTTCGGCTTCGTGCTGTATCGCTTCCCTTCTGGTGGCAAAGCCCTTTTTTGCATAGGATTTCTTTTTCCCGTCCGGGGCGGTGTACTTTATATTTACGTCGTAAACTGTGCCGGGTCGCCCGGTCAGTACGCCGTTGCTGTCGCGTTTATTCTTAACCTGTCTTGTTGATACCGCCATAGCTTAACCTCCCTGTCGTGCCGAGGGATTTGCCTTTCGCTTTGCCCTGTGGTACCAATCCCAAATAGCAGCGTCGGCAATTAAACGGCGGTTACCATTCTGTATATATTCAAGCTCGCCGCTATCCATAAGCTCGCGCAATTTGTTTTCCCCAATGCCGCTAATCTTGCTCATTTGCTCAACGGTCTTTAACATAGGGAATACGGGGATAGCGGGGCTTGTCGTTTCCTTTTTTGCCAATGAGATAACCCCCTTTCGTGGTAATGGCTAAAAGGTCTTGATTTATAAATGGGGCTTTAATCGGACGGTTGTTAGCACAACCTCACGGGAGTTTCACCCCTGCATGGTTCTCATGCAGCCCTACCCATTGCCTGCGACGCTTTGAACGCTCGGACTGTGGCTGTAAGGGAGTATCATTATGTATTTTGCGTTGTCGTCGCCCACAAAGCCGCTACGCTTGTTTTGCGGCGCGGTGTTGATCGCTCGCCCTGAATAGGGGTCATGGCGCACCCGCCGTATGGCTCGGCGCAAAAGGAACGTATCCGATTTGCCCTATACTGCGCCGCCGTTATCTTGCGCCGCTTTCTTTATCAAGGTTCATTCGTCATTTCCGGGAGAACGCGGGGAAAGGGGTAAGCCGCTTTCAGCCCGGAGCTGATATAGTCAATCCAATTTCATGTTGACAATGGCGGTTATGAGCTTGATTTCCAAATGACGCTTCATGTACTCGTCCACGCAGTAGTGTTCTTGTCCGCAGTCATCATAGAGCTTGCGGGTGCAGAGCTTTTTGATGTACCTGTCGTAATGCCGCAGCACCCGATCCATAGCGGACGGATCACCGGCATGGGCGGCCTCGATCACCGCAAGAGGAAGCAGCTCATAATTACAAGAACGGTTATTGTCCTGATTCATCGTGCTAACCTCCTTTCGGCAGAAGCGTTTTCAGCTTGTCGCGCATCTTGTCCAGCGTCTTTGTCCTGCGCCGTTGCACCGCGCAGCGGGACATTCCCAAAACAGCCCCGACTTCCTTATCCGTCATATCCATAACGAAACGCAGGATCAGGATGCTTTGTTCTGTCGGGGACAGCTCCACAAAGACCTCCGCGACTTGCTCATTGTCAATCCGCAGCTCGCAACCGTGCGCCGTAAAGGTGAAGCTGTCGCTGGGGTATTCCTCCGTGTAACAGAGACTTTGTAGCTCTGAATACGAAAGATCACTGAACGACATTTCCCGTTGGTACTGCTGTCTCATTTGAAGCAGATAGTCCACGGCTTCATTCCGCAGCACTTTCTTACAAAAGGCGTCGAAGCGGTACGGCACGCTCTGACGGGGGATATTCGCCATCGTTATCACCCCCTTTCCGTGGGGGAATAAGTGGTTTTTTCCCTTTCCGTCAGTACAACCGTTTCCGACCTATCGCGTGCTCGCTTAACCCTCCTTTTTTGAAAATTTTTTTGAGAAAAATGCAAAAGACGCCCGGCTAAACATAGTTCAACCGAGCGCCGAAGCATGGAAATGTATGTAATTCCTACATCGTATAATTCATCAGCAAGGGCATGAAACGCCCAAGGAGCATACAGGATTTTTTTGCGTATGCAGATATGATCCGGGTAAAGATGGAAGTTTGACATAGCGGCAATCCTCCTGTTGCCGCCGCTTATTTGTCAGCTATCAAGTTGTAGTGCAAGCATAAACGGCGGCTTTCCCGGAAAAGCCGCCGTCAAAGAAAAGGTTATAGTAAGGCCACACCTGCACTACCCGCCGTCATGCGGCTTTCCCGATTCTTCTTTCGTGTGAATACTCATAATCAGGGCTCCTTAGTATAAGCCAGTAATGGATGATACGACTATCATTTCTCACAACTTACGATAAAGAATCTCACCCTTTTCTTTTAGCCAAAGAATAGCTGCTGCTGTTAAACCCACTACAATAAGGATAATAACGGCATTCCCGATGAAAAGATGTTTGGGAAAATGCTTTATAAGAATATAGAATCCACCGCAAGACAAAGCCATGCTTATCAGTGCATTTAGAATTGCAGGTATACTGCGCTTAACAATATATGTAGCGTTCTCCCAATCAAAATTGGGAAATAGCAAGTTCGCAATACACCCTGCTACCCCAATAAACGCGGAAAAAACAAGTGGTAGCAAGTAGCCAGAAAGGATAGCTGTCCATTGAAGGTGTAAGCCAAATGCTAAAGCCGTATTGAGGACGAGTGTTATTGGAATAGACAGCGAAAGATGAAACAAGATCTTTGCCTTGATAAATTCAAATGCAGTTATTGGCATGGATTTTACAAGTTCCATGTTTTTTCCTTCCATAGAAACGCTTGGAAATGTCGTACAGGAGAGAGATAACAGAATTGTGAGCACATAGGTATACAGCACTTCTACGGATGCAGAAGGGACTTGAAACAGTTTGCCAAATTGGTCTATTTGTGAAGCAACGTCCCCCTTTATAACAACGGCAAAAACAACAAAAACAGTTGCCATCATATAGCCGGACGCGGTATTGATTACGTAGACAGGAACTGAAAAATACCGATGCCGTTCTCGTGCAACCAAGGCTCCAACTATACCTTTATGCTTAAAAGAGTAAGCACCTTGCAGGGAGGTAGATTTTGTATTACGCGAGAGATCGCAGTACCAATGCCGAAATATGCTACAAATAAGACGAGACATTAAGTATCCTAAAAGCAAAACCCCTGAAAGGTACAGGATAAAGGAAAAACCTTGTAAGCTCACAATGGATTGTATTGATTTATCAAGTAGCCCTTTCCCCGAGAAAAGAGGAATCAAAATAGTGTTCGTTGAGCCTCCTGGGACAGCCGAAAAACGTAAAAATATATAGGCCAGATATGCAAATAGAATAATCACAGCCGCTACTGTTTTTAATCGAGGCAGCAGAATAGAGAGCTTGTGCATAATGTAGTAAATACCTGTGCCTAAAATTGTCCCTAAAAGGCTAGGAATGACTGGTAAGAGCAAAACGACAACAGCCATTGCAAAATAATACAAAGGTGAGGTTTCCGCTGCTATACGGTACAAATGCACCATCGGGAACAGCAAGAAGCTGTTAAGAAACAGTTGGAGAATATAGAGAATACAGAGTTTAGAAAGTGAAATGTATAGCATTGGAATTGGCAACGCGAGCTTTGCTTCAACATTTTTGTCAGATAAAAGAAGTCCGCTGCCCCAAAAAATACCTATGAAAAGATTGAGGACAACACTGACTTTCAACATTGGCCCGAAAAAGTAAGCAATTACTTCTTCAATTGTCCATGCGTAGGAAAAAACTGTGTGCAAAGCGTTCATCCAGTAAATGATTATCCCAATCACAACAGCAAAAATTAAAATGTACAAAGAAATAGCCTTGCTGCGCTGCGAAGGGTTACCGTAGCGCATTTGATTTATTCTGAATATCCGAGTAAAGTCATTTTTCAATAGACGGATCAAATCTTTCATTACTATTCAACTCCATAAATGCTTCTTCCAATCCCTCAACGCCGATAAGTTCTTCGGTTGTACCGGAGTATAAAAGCCTTCCATCCTTTATGATTGAGATTTTATTGCACAGTTTTTCAACTACATCGAGAATGTGACTTGAAAACAGTACAGAGCTTCTTTTACGGCAGAGCATTTTCATTTGATCTTTCAGAGCAATAAAGGCTTCCGGGTCTAATCCGACGAAAGGCTCATCCAAAACCAAAAATTTGGGATTGTGAGAAAAGGCCGCAATTAAAGCCACTTTTTGCTTCATACCATGTGAATACGATGAAATCAAACCAGAAATATGCGGCTCCATCTGAAAGGCATGGATCAACCGCTCTATGTTTTGCTGTCTCTCTTTTGACGGAACCTGATATATATCGCAAACGAAATTAAGATATTGCATCCCTGTCATATATTCCTCTAATCGCGGAGTGTCAGGAACATACGCCATGCTTCTTTTACAAACTATCGGGTCTTTGACAACCGAGATACCGTCCAGAAGAATATCTCCCTCGGTAAGAGTTATAATCCCCATACATGCTTTTAATGTTGTAGTCTTTCCTGCCCCGTTTTTTCCGACAAACCCCATAATGTCGCCATCATTCACGACAAAACTCAAGCTGCTGACAGCCTCTTTATCGCCATATTTCTTTGAAAAGTTTTTGATTTCAAGCATAAAACCACCCACTATCATTTAGAAAAAAATCGAAATGAAAATCAAAAAAATAACCACTCCGCATTCAATTTTCATTTCATCCCCATGTAGATAAGCATACCTGTGATAACAAAGGCAAGCACAGGCGTAATGTAGTACAAAAAGGATTTTCCTTCCTGAGCCTTTAGCCGAAAAGCCACGATCAGGTTAATCACGCTGAAAGCAGCCGGGCCGCCAAATACAAGCGCATTTCGGGGCCAAAATGAATTAGGGTTTCCGGCGCTATCGAAATGAACGGGGACTGATTGCGGAAGTTTAGAATAAAAGCCGAGGAACACCGCAAGCGTAAGTATGCACAAAAGTGTGCTTAGGATGATGTGTTTTGTCGTAGATTTCATGGTTCATTACCTCCTTATACCCTTTTTTGTCTTTGAATGTACAGAGCCAACGAGTATACCAACGGAACAGCAACCGCCAATATGATGACCAGCGGAGTGGTTACTTTTGTAATATGATGTAGAGGATGAACAAGCAGTACCAGTCCGGCAATTATCCACGTATAACTGCCAAGTTTATGGGTTTTGTACCATCCTTCTTCGTCCTTAAAGAGCCATGGTAACTTTAATCCAACAAAGTAGTTAATATGATTTTTGGGAAAGTAGTTGCCGACAATAATCAAAATGATCCCTACAAAAAAGCAGGTAAAAGTCTCCGTGTTAATCTGAACAGGAAGAAAAGAGTCAGCTTGCAGGATAAGGCACACGACACTTGCGAGGGGCATACTCCATTTACCGATAAGCACCAATTTTCTTGCTGCATTTTGTTTCACTATGCGGATGTTGTTCAACGCAAAGTTCAGTGCAATGTTATAAACCGCAAAGATTATGCATTGAATAACAAGGGCTTGGTTTTCATTCCCATGAATAGTGTTGATAATCGCAGCGGTAGCTAAGATAGCTAAACAGACTGCGGTTGTCATTATCAGTGTTATTCTTGCGTTCCTATTCATCTTCATCGTTACTCCCCCGAAACTGCATGAGCCACATCATAGCGTCCTCGAACACCGAAGTATTTATTTCATAGTAGATGTATTTTTGGTATCGCGTTTCAAAAACTAAATCAGCCTTTTTTAAGATAGAAAGGTGGTAAGAAATCGTAGCGTTTGACAATTCAAATTCTGCAACAATTTCTCCAGCGGACATTTTCCTCCGCTGCTTTAGTAACAGCAATATATCCCGTCGAACAGGGTCGCTCAACGCCTTAAACACATCTGGTAGACTCACAGTATCACCTGCATATATCATTTAGAATTATATCTAAATGATATTCTAACTGATTTGAAGGTGTTTGTCAAGATGAGAACATGGCAAAAGTTGAGCAATGCCCCGGCTTTGAAACTTTTGGCGCTGATGTAAAAACAGCCCGTGAAAAGGTGGGTATCTCCCGCAGAGAACTTGCGGAGAAAATCGGGGTCGATCCCCGGTATCTGGCCAACATCGAATTGAACGCGACCATTCCGAGTATGCCGCTTGTGGTGCAGCTCTTTCACCTGTGCAGATTACCGGCTGAAAAGTATTTCAACCCAGAGCTGCGGAAGCAGGAAACCGAGCAATACCAGCGTGTGAAATACAAGGTGCAGCTTTGCCCGGAAAAGTATCTGCCCGCTATCGAAAGCGCCATAGACGAGCTGATGAAGCTGGACAAATAGAAGTCGTTTCCTGTATGTGAGGAAGCGGCCTCTTGTTTTATATTTTTCTGATTTATGCCCGCGAAAGCGAGCATTTTTTGTCGTTCCCGGTGTTGTATTAGTGAGGGGATAAAAGTTACATAGCAAGCATAGGAAGCGGGTACCCACTTCCGTATTTTCGCCCTCCCGCGCTGCGGCGCGTCGGTTGAAAATTGCTTGTACCCTCACAGGCTATCGCCTGTTGGGGCAGCTCCTTGGGAAGTGTCCCAAACCCTCTATGAACGGAAAGGAGCGTTAGAGCATGGACGGACGGAAAAGGACGGTGCAGCTAAAGTTTCGCGTGACGGAAGCCGAGCGCGATTTAATACTGGAAAAAATGAAGTTAATACCTACCCGCAACATGGCGGCGTATCTGCGGAAAATCGCAATCGACGGATATATCATTCAGATAGACCATAGCGACATAAAGGCAATGACCGCCGAGATACAGAAAATAGGGGTCAACGTCAATCAAATAGCAAAGCGCGTGAACAGTACGGGCAGCGTCTACCAAGAGGACATAGACGAGATAAAGGGGGTGCTGAATGAGATATGGCGGTTACAAAGATTAAACCTATTAAAAGCACGTTGAGCAAAGCCCTCGCCTATATCCAAAATCCCGCCAAGACAGAAGAAAAAATGCTTGTGTCCTCATTCGGCTGCTCCTATGAAACGGCAGATATTGAGTTTGCATATACCCTGTCGCAAGCGTTAGAGAAAGGCAACAATTTATCCGGCTTGATGATTACCGGGCGTCGCTGCCGCTTCAAAAACTTCTCGATGTCAAAGGTGTTTTTCTTGTCATAGTCCGAAAGGTATTTGTATTTCGGGTGCCTCGTGATGTCGTACTTGTCGGAGAAGAACGGGCGAACGCCCCGTAGCTGCAAGATACATTTCCCGCCGTCCATCACGGCAATTTCGTCCTGGCTCATAAGCTCCTTTCCGAGCTTTTGATAGTTCAGCCCATGAGAAACGTCCCGCCCCCGGTTTTCGGAAGTGTTGAAGCTGTCAATCGTTTCTTTCCCCAAAACCTCGGAGATTTCTTTCAGCGTCGTTTTCTCCTTGCCGCCGAGGAAAAGGGTTGTGTCGCAATTCCCGATGATGGTGTCGGCGTGTTCCTTGTATATAGCTTTTAGCTGGCTCTGCGCCTGCACCACAAGGCAAGCGGAGATTTCCCGGCTTCGCAGGACGCTGATCAGCCGTTCCAGATTGGGGATCGTGATGTTGGCTACCTCGTCCAGCAGACAGCGCACATGAACGGGCAGCCGCCCGCCGTATTCGTCGTCGGCTTTGGTACAGAGCAGATTGAAAAGCTGCGATACGATCATCGCCGTTACAAAGTCAAAGGTGGGGTCGGTGTCGCTGGTGATGATAAAGAGCGCGGTTTTTCGGTCGCCCAGCGTGTCAAGCTCCAATTCGTCGCGCTCCATCAGCTCCCGCAGCTCCCGAATGTCAAAGGGTGCAAGCCTCGCACCGCAGGAAATGAGGATCGAGGAACGGGTCTTGCCCGCAGACAGGAGAAACTTTTTGTACTGCTTGACCGCGAAATGCTCCGGGTCTTTTTCTTCCAAGCGTTCAAACATGAGGTCAACGGGGCTTTGAAACTCGCTGTCATCCTCGCGGGCTTCGCTTGCATTGATCATTTCAAGCAGCGTCGTAAAGTTTCGCTCTGCGTCCGGGGCTTCGTAGTGAATGTAGCCGATTAACGCACAGTACAGCAGCCGCTCGGCTTTCACCCAAAAATCCTCGCCGGACTTTTCGCCGCTGCCCTTGGTGTTGGCAATCAGCGTGTTTACCAGCTTCAAAATATCCTTTTCGTCGCGGAGATAGGCGAAAGGGTTGTATTTCATGCTCTTTTTGAAGTTAATGGTATTCAGCACCTTAATACGGTACGGCTCATAGACGATCTTTCCGTTTTTTCTAACGGGCTTTCCGTCCTCGCCCAGCTTCGGACTGCCGCGCTCCAAGAGCTTGCCGCATTCGAGCAGGAGAGTACCTTTCGGGTCAGACACGAGATAGCTGCTGTGCATTTGCATCAGGTTGGGTTTGACGAAAAAGCGGGTTTTGCCGCTTCCGCTGCCGCCCACCACCAGCACGTTTTTGTTCCGTGCGTACTTCGGCTGCTTCGGGCGGCTGTTCATCATCAGCCGTTCCGTCTGTGTGAGCAGCACATTGTTTTCAAACACCGGGTCGATGTACGGGCGTATATCATCGGCGCTGCCCCATCTCGCGCTGCCGTACTCCGCGCCACGGCGATATTTCTTCGCATTTTTGCCTTTGACGTAGACAACAAGCCGGATCAGTGCCGCACCCAAAATGCCCACAAGTAAATCTGCGGGGTGCAGGCTCGGCGCGAATGAGGAAAAGGCGGCGGCAAAGCCGTCACCAATGGAAAGCAGCTTGCCGGAGAAGTCAGCCCCCGGCGCAAGCCGCGCCGCCTGTCCCACTTTATCAAAGAGATACACAAAGAGCAGATAAGGCAGATTGGGAAGTATCAGCTTTTTCAGATTTATGCTTTTCATCGCTCAATGCCCCCTCTTGTCTGATTTTTCACCTTTTGGCGGTCAGCGTCAAGCTGCTTCGCCTTGTCCTTAAAGGCAGCTAACGCCTTGCGGATCGAGGGCTTTTGTTCCTGTGTCAGCTTCTTTGCGGAAAACTCCTGAAAAGCTGCGGTCAAAACGTCCGCGTCGCGCCCCTTGAAAAACACAAGGTAGCGGGGCGGGCTTTCCGTCGCGTCCTTTTTCAGCGCAAAGTCAACACCGTATTTCTTTGCCGTACTCTCAAAGGCTTTGATATTGCTGTCAGTGATTTCGATGCTGCTTACGCCTGCGTTCTGCTTCATAAGCTGTTTTAGGGTCTGCTTGCCGTGGTGCTGCACTGGCTTATCCAACTGCTTTTTGATTTGTGAAAGCATGAAGCGAATGGATTTTTGCAGCATTTCGGCGGTGAGCTTGGTCGTCCTTATGGATAGGGCAATGACTTTTTCGTTGATTTCATCTTGCATTTACCGTCCTCCTTTCGCGGTGATATATACTGCGCCGCTTTTGGGCGCAAAAAATGGGCGTCCGCTGCCTGCGCCGCCCCGCTTAAATCCGCACCAGTAAGCCGTTCAAGTCCTCGGCGCGGACACCCGTAAGATACCAGTTGTCGCCGTACTCCATGCGGGTCGGCTTCCACTTGCCGCCTGTGAATACCTCCAAGCACTCGCCGCAATGCAGCCCGCCGTAGTAATCGGCAAGGTCAAAGCGGATGTCGTAACGGTCAGCGGTTTCGTCAAAAAACAATGCGCCCTGCTTCATAGTCTTGTCCTCCTTTGGTTTTACAGGCTTTCGCCCTCGTTGCAGGTGTAATCGGGTATACCGCCTTTCGGTTTCGCCTATGCGCCGCCTGCCATGTCGTGGGCGACAAGGGCGGTATAGTAGCTGTCGATGGTAGACGGGGCGTTGAACAGCACCGCCCGTAGATATTGCTTGATGTTGCGGATTTTGGTCGTGTTCTCCCGCATACAGTCAAGGACAAATTCAATATGGCTGCTCGTCAGCTTCAAAAACTTGCTTTTGACAAGCTCTGCCGGATAGTCGTCCCCGGCGATGCGGAGCGTCTTTCTCGCTGTGCATACCGTTTCCAGTATGATGTCAACGATTTCGTCCAGTCGGTCTTTATCCATGTGCGGATCCTGTATGAGAATGTCATACTCGATATTCTCCTTGATGATGTCCCGGTAAATCTCTATTGCGCTCTGCGTTTTCGCTTCCGTTCCTTTCCGTTCCGGCTCTGCCGCGTCCTCTGTGAAAGGTGAGGGGTAAGGGGAAAGGATAGGAATGGAATGGGTATTTGATATATCCGTATTTGATTTCTCTTTTTTTGATAAATCAGTTCTTGATATATCTTTATTTAATTGCGTTGGATTTTCCAACGTAGGGTTTTCCAACGTTGGATTATCCAATGTTGGATTTTCCAATGTAGGTAAATCCGATACAGGCGGGGTCTGCGGCTGCTCAAAGATTACATAGTCTGTGCCGCGCAAGCGTCCTTTCTCGTCGCGCTCCCTTGAACGCACGATATACCCGGCGCGTTCAAGCTCCTTAATGGCTTCGCGGATAGCGTCTATCTTCTCCCGGTTGATAAGGGATAAGCCTTTCAAGGTGTAGTCCCAATCTTCGGGGAGTGACAGCATTTGCGACAACAGCCCCTTTGCCTTTAGGGAAAGCTCCTTGTTGCGTAGGTGGTGGTTGCTCATTACGGTGTAGCCCTTGTTCCGTTCCACTCTGAAAACTGCCATAGTTCATAGCTCCTTTGCTTTGGATTTGTTACGCAGTAGAAGCGCGGTTTCGGGGGATAAGGTATAAATCCCTTGCCGCGCCAGATACGCGCCCGCAAAATCGCTTGTAGCAAGGCTTTTTCTGCCCCTACTGCGTAACAAAGGGCATAAAAAAGCGGCGTTCCTGTTCTCCCATGTAGAGAGTAAGAAACGCCGCTTCTGCGTCGTATTCAGTTTTTAGTACAATACCCTGCTTGTCCGTCGCTCGAAAAACCTTGATTTTCCAGTGTTTTCAAAAGTATCGTTATCTAACGTCAGCTTTTCAAAGGCCGGATTTTCAGCGGATGCAGAGAATGGTGGAGAACGGAGAGGTCGGGACGATCATCGTAAAGGATGTTTCCCGCTTCGGCCGTGAGCAGGTCGAGATGGGCAGGCTGACACAGGTGGTCTATCCGTCTCTCGGCATTACCTTTATCGCCATACAGGAAAACATCAATTCCACAACCGGAGAAGGAATGGAAATGCTGCCCTTTTACAGCATCTTCAACGAGTGGTATGCGGCGCAGACTTCCAAGAAAATCCGTGCGGTCAATGAGCTGAAAGCCTCTCAGGGCAGGCGGGTTGCCTCTGCTGTCGCCTATGGATACAAAAAGATTGAAGGCGACAAAGAGCAGTGGTATATCGACGAGCCTGCGGCGCAAATCGTCAGAAAGATATTCGCCCTCTGCCTTGCCGGAAAAGGCCCGACGCAG
>OFMQ01000290.1_pt1 | contig 38991 bp, 28 predicted proteins | sample 1541851 | NCBI WGS metagenome assembly OFMQ01 (sample SAMN04209227, study PRJEB22552) | human gut metagenome | biome: gut; material: feces | host: Homo sapiens | place: USA: Oklahoma | reverse complement strand
CGGGTCACGGCACGCCGTCGGATATCCGTCATGGATAATCTCGGCTGAACGCACCGGTAGTTTGACACTTTAAAATCCGAAAAAAGTTAAAAATATTTGATAGAGTTCGTCCAGAACTCTTTTTTTTGTCAAATTTATTTTCTATATTTGTGGTATATATCAGTAAATATTACAAATATGAGGCTTGTAGTTAAGCAAAGCGGACGCTTTACATACTTGTATGCCATCAAGGGATACCGCACAGATGAAGGAAAAAGCACCACGAAGGTCGTCGAGAAGTTCGGGACCGTCGAGGAGCTTCGCGAGAAGCTGGGAGGCGAGGACCCCATTGAGTGGGCGCGCGCCAGAGTCGCGGAGATGACGGCCTCAGAAAAAGAAGAGAACCAGAATGTCGTCGTGGAATACAACCCGAAGGCGTACATACAGAAGGGTGAACGGCGCAGCTACAACGGCGGCTACCTGTTCCTGCAGAAGATATACTATGAGCTGGGGCTGGACTATATCTGCAAGAAGATAGCGAAGAGGCACAAGCTGCTCAAGTATGACCTGAACGGCATCCTATCGATGCTGATATATACAAGGGTACTTTATCCCGGTTCGAAACGTTCCTCTCTTGAGGATGCCGGGAAGTTCTTCGAGCAGCCAGAGTGCACTCTGGAGCAGGTGTACAGGGCGCTGTCGCTGCTTGCCGAAGAGTTCAATGAAATCCAGGCCGACGTGTATAAACGTAGTCTGAAACTTGGGAAGCGCAACACGCAGGTGGTGTACTATGACCTGACGAACTACTTCTTCGAGTGCGAGGAGGAAGGCGGCCTGGTACAGTTCGGACACTGCAAGGAGGGCCGTCCGCTGCCTGTCGTGCAGATGGGACTGTTCATGGACCATGACGGCTTTCCGCTGGCGATGTGCATCGAGCCGGGGAACAAGGCGGAGACCAGCACGCTCAAGCCTATGGAGCAGATACTCAAGGACAAGTTCGGCCTGTCGAAGCTGGTGGTGTGCACCGACGGCGGGCTGTCTTCATACGAGAACCGCAAGAACGACAGCGTCGGTGACAGGTCATTCGTTACCGTGCAGTCCCTCAAGAAGCTCAAGGGATATCTTCAGGAATGGGCGCTGGATTGCAAGGGGTGGCGCACGGCCGGCTCTGACAAGGAATACGACATCAGCACCTTGGACTCCAAAGAGCATTGCGAGACCCTTTTCTATAAGGAGCGTTGGGACCCTACCCAGATGTCCACCGGAGAGACGCTGGAGCAGCGCATCATCGTCACGTTCTCATTCAAGTACAAGGCATATCTCTCTTATGTGCGCGAACGGCAGGTGAGCCGTGCGGTCGCCCTGCTGGAGAAAGGGCAGGGCGTGACGTCCAGGCGCAAGAGCCCGAATGACGCCAAGCGCTTCATCAAGGCCGAGCACTGCACCGCGGACGGTGAGCTCGCGCAGATAGAAAGCTACTCACTCAATCAGGAGATGATAGACCAGGAGGCCCGCTTCGACGGCTTCTATGCCCTGTGCACTGACCTTTGGGATCCTGCGCCGGACATCATCAGACTGAACGGCGGCCGGTGGATCATAGAAAACGGCTTCCGCATCATGAAGACGGACTTTGACGCAAGGCCGGTCTACGTCAGGAGGGACGACCGCATCAAGGCCCACTTCCTCACCTGCTTCCTTGCCCTGCTCATATACAAGTATCTGGAGAAGAAGGTCAACCGGGGAGGCAGGCACTTCACGACGGAGGAGATAGTGGGCACGTTGCGTTCAATGGACTTCCTCAGCATCGCCGGTGAAGGATATGTCCCGGCATATACCAGAACGGACCTCACAAACCACCTGCACGGCAGCGCAGGGTTCAGAACCGACACGCAGATAGTCACAAGACAGAAGATGAGGAGCATCATCGCTCAGACCAAGAAACGCGAGAAAGATAATGACGGAAACGACAAGCACTAGGGACGGATGGCCGAGGGACTTCGGACGGCGTAGCCGCCCGTGGCTTCGTGAACGGGAGGGGCCCGCGCTTAAGGCGCGGGAGGGATAGCACCGACAGGTGCGTACCGGCCCGAAGTCCCTCGGCCGCAGACCACGAAAGGGCTTGTCTACTACAAAGTCAGAAAAAATCCAAAGGCCCCAAATCGCCAACTCAGCGGTCTGGAGCCTTGAATTATCCTTGTTTCTACAAAATCAAAGTGTCAAAAACAGGAATAGACATAAAAACCTTTTATTGTCTAGGTGCAAAGTTAAGCACATAAAACGTTATTACCAAATTTTTCGTTGAAATTTTTTAATAATTCTTTTTTATGTAGTTTTAATTGTAAAATCTAAAACGTTTCGGTGCTTACAATTTCTATTGGCGCCAAGCGAAATAACAATAATCTTTATCATTGAGCATCACCGACATAGGACGTGGCAAACTCACCGAAATTCAGGGAGATCGTCAACTTGCCGGCAGTGATTTTACCTGTGAGCGTGGTCACGTTATATTTTGCATAAGGCATTCCCATGGCCATCGGAACGATGTCGTTGCCTGAAAGAATGATCTCATTTTCGCGAATTTCACACTTGACTCCGGGAACAGTGACATCCAGAGAAACAGGCATCTGTGGAACGAACTTGACCTTGTTGAAGATGATGGTCGCCGTCCCGTCATCCTGGGGACTGACGTTGACATTGACATTTTCGGAAACATTGTCCTTGCCGCCGGCTACTACCGTCATGGTGCCGGAGTAAACGGTTTCGGTCGGAGTTTCGATGATTTTCACCGGTTCATTCTTGGAACAAGCGGCAGCAACTGTTAAAGCGGCCGCAATCAAAAAAGCATTGAACAATTTCATAATGACTATATAATTAATTTATTTACAATTACTTAAAAATCCAGAGCAATGCCGGCATTGAAGTGCCTCGGCTTGCCGGTCTGGAAAAACGAATTGCCTACAGACTTGAAATAGAACACGCTGTAGGAGGTATCGGCGAGGTTTTCCCCGCGAACGAAAAACTGGACTTTGCGGAAAGACAGCCTTGCGTCGAGACCTAAAAGAGAATACGGCGGCTGGACCAGGGTTCCGCTTTCGTTCCAGGAGATGGAGCCGTTCCAGAGAATGTCGGCAGACAACATCAGGGAGTTCAGGACCTTGGAATTGAAACCGAACCTGTACCCTGCCCTGGCATATAGTGAAGAAGACGGAGAATACGGAATCCTGTTTCCGGAATAGTCTTCATGACCATCGTCATACGAGACGAAACGGGCATCCATGAAAGAGGCGGAGAGATTCACATTCAGGCCCTTCCATCTCCAGGAGAGCTCGGATTCCACGCCACGGCTCCTGGACTTGGCAGCATTGGCCATCATGCGTCCGGTCCCCTTCCCATGCGGAAACACGGTAATCTGCTGATTCCGGCAGCTGATATGGTATGCTGTCGCGGATGCGGTCAGAAAATGTCCGGCTGCATTGAATCCGAAACGCACTCCGGCCTCGTAATCCGTGCAGGACTCAGGCCTGTAGCTGGTGGAAGATGCCGGAATCTCCTCAGCAGCATCTAGATACACGCCAAGTTCAGACATCATTCCGTTCATCATGCGGTTCTGCAGGATGTCCGAAAAAATCTGTGTATTGAAACCTCCGGATTTGTAGCCGCGAGAAACGGAGCCCGTCAGTTTCAGGTCAATGCCGCGATGCCGCATGGCTTCAGAGGCGGCATCGAACAGGACTGACGCTTTCGGAAGAATCTGGAAAAACGACATGTGCTCATTTCCACGGTAGCTGGTCGGGAAATCCTTGTACGAAGGCATTGGCGAAAGCTTGAAATGGATGTCCGAACTGGAGTCGTATGACATATGGTCGCCTTCATAATCCACACGGAGCCCGGCGGTAAAAAGCCATCTGGACAGTCGGAAATATGACTCATGATAAGCGGCCATGTTGTAGCTCCAGAGAACGAAATCATTGGAAATCAAGAAATTGTCCTCCTCGATCATGAGTTTGCCGAACTCCTGCGGAATGTAGGCATTGGCATTGTCCAGAATGAGGGAATTGATGCCGTCGCGGAGAAATGTCACGGGCGCGCCCATGCCGTTGCGGCGGACGAATGCGAAAACGCCGCTTTGATGGTTCCACCAGGCCGGATGTGTCTGCGGACGTAGTACAACTTCCTGTGTTACAGATGCTTGACGCTGCGTCTGGTTCAATGTAAACATCGACGCGGACATGAAATCCTGGTCCAGATCCATGGAATCGAACAACATCTGCAGACTGGTTACCGAACTCAGCTTCCATTTGTCCAAGTCGACATTGACGCGCAAACCGTCCATCACGAAAAGACGCTTGTATGCACTCCTGTCATTGTAATTTACAGGATAGAGCCAGCCTCCGGCCAATGCTTCCCCGCCTTGTGCCGCATCCGTGGCATCAGCCTTCCAGAGCCGGTAAGGATAGCCTCCCTGATCCGTATAAGACGCGTGTAAAGTATTGTCAATGAAAGCATTGCCACGTTTCTTCACACATCGGAGACGGATGGCTGCGGCATCGGAAATATCACATTTGCTGCCTGAATATTCATTGGTATAAAATCCGTCAGAGTGGCCGTACATCACGGCCGCGCCGACATTGTTCTTATACATGGAAGCATTGACCCTCAACGAATTGGCGCTGCCGTATTCGACATTGGCCCTTACTCCCTGCCAGACTGTCGGGGACAATGTTTCCACAGACATGACCCCGAGCATGGCATTGCATCCGTAGAGCGTCCCCTGTGGACCGCGGAGCATGTCGATCCGCCGGATGTCCATGAATGAAAAATCATAACAGTTCTTGTCCAGGACAGGCACATCGTCTATATACAGGCCGATTACGGGATTTTCCATTCTGGAGCCGATTCCACGCACATATATAGTAGATGTCATCGATGAGCCGTAATCAGGCATCGTGAGCCCGGGGACAATGCCGGCCAAATCTTTGGGAGAGGCAAGTCCCGCCGCCTCTATCTCCTTCATTGCCAAGGAGGTAACCGGGACGGCAATTTCGTTTTTCGTCAATGTTTGTTTCAATGACGAGGATATGACCGCGCCCGTCAATGTATCTTTCACGGCAGGTGTCGCCGACAACAGCACCACCGCCACAACAAAATTAATCATAGCGGCGGCAAAAGTACTAGATACAATGATTTCCGTCATTGCACTATTCGCACATCCGAAAGGACGATTTATACCATTTTTTCGCGGAAAGCGGAAGGAGAGATGCCGGTCATCTTGCGGAAAAACCGGGAGAAATATGATGCTTCGGAGAAACAGAGACGTTCAGCGATTTCCGACATTGGCATTGACTTGTCGCAGAGAAGCTCGCGGGCAAGGGCCAGACGGGCATTGTCAATCCACTCTCCTGCGCTTTTTCCGGTTTCGGCCTTGACGGTGCGGTTGAGATGGCTGGGAGTGACGCCCAGAAGCGAGGCATAACCGGCGACATTGGTGAAGGGCTGCGAGACGTCGAAGACTTTTTCGAGGTAAGACGAGCATAGCCTGGAAGCAGCAGACCCGCCAGGAGCCGGAAGGAGCTCGTCGAACTGGCTGAGTATCACCTCCATCAGGCTTCTGACGATGGCAACCTGACCAGCATGACGCATGAGACGGATCATGAGCTCATCGTAGAAAAGTTTGTCTTCCACGGGGATTGAAAGAACCGACGGTTCCTTCATGCGAAGCACGGAATGTCCGGCATTGCGAAGCAACCCGGTAGAGAACGCGCCCATGTAGCCTATCGTGTCCTTGAAATACTTCACGGAATAGTGAATGGACGGAGGTATCAGGGCGAAATCGCTGGCTTTCAACAGATAAGGGCGTCTGTCAATATCTATGAGCACTTCTCCTGAAAGGAGATATACATACGACCAATCGTCACGGGCAATCGAGTGCATCGGATGTGCAGTCACTTGCCCGGCAGCATTGAGAGGACGTATTACGAAAAGGCTCATTCGTTGCGGTATTGGCTTGGGGTCTTGCCGGTGTGTGATTTGAAGAATTTGTAGAACACCGACTGGTTCGGGAAATTCAGCTTGCATACTATCTCCTTGATGGACAAGTCGGAGTATTTAAGCATGTTCTTGGCTTCGAGTATCACGAATGCGTCAATCCAATCAGGGGCTGAACGGCCGCTTACGGATTTCACGAGCTTGGAAAGATACTTCGGCGTGAGACAGAGCTTGTCCGCATAGAAAGCCATGTTGCGCTCCGAGGTGTGATAGTCGGTTACAAGACGGAGGAACTGGTCATAGACATTCTTCGCCTTGGCAGAAGGAGCATGTGGCTGATGTTCTGCTGCGGAAAGACGCCCGGTCCAGATAGAGCCGAGGAAATACGAAATCGAGGAAACGAGGGCGCCGATTGCCTCTTTCTTGTTCTGCGAATCTATGGTCAGAAGTTCGGATGCCAGATCCAGGTACTTCTTGCAGATATTCCGCTCGTGGTCATCCAGGGAAATGCACGGGTTATCCATCAGGGCGACGCTCTCATTGAAAAGACGGTTGAAGTCGAAGCGGACGCTGGACATGAAGTTCTTGGACATGGCCACGACGATGAAATGCATATCGTCATAGACGTCACGGTCGATGCCGGATACCCTGATTATATTTCCGGGGACATTGAGCACCAATGAGTTCTCGGCAATCTGGAAGGAGTCCAGGTTCACGTCAAGCTTGATCCTGCCTTTCAGACAGAATATGATGATATAGCCGTCGAAGCGGAAAGGATATTGGAATACTTTCAATTCCTTGTCATATCTGAGTTCCGCTATGAGGAGGTCGTCGCCGAGGCCTTTGCCAGGCATGTCCGGAAAAAGATCCTTGAATTTTCGGATACTTATATTATGAAGTACATCTTGTTGTCCCATAGCCTGCAAATATACTGAAAAATTGCCAAAAATCGTTTTTTTCGACCAAATTATCACTTGTTGGGCCAATATTATCTTAAAAATGGACAATATGGCAACTTTTTTGTATATTTGTCGGCTGCCGATATAGGCGAGAGAATAAAAAGATATAATATATATGAGTAGAGTAAAGACATTGATATGTACCGCCGCGGTGATGATGCTGCCGCTGTACATGAGCGGTCAGGAGACTCTGACATTGGACCAATGCAGGGAAATGGCCATCAAGAACAACAAGGCTCTGGACCAGGCCCGCACGAAAGTCGAAATGGCAGGGTATGACAGAAAAATCGCCAGAGCCAACTACTATCCGAACATCAGTGCCACGGGCGCGTACATGTACAACCAGAAGAGTATCGCGCTTATCAATGACGAATTGTCAGGCAAACTGACAGGCACCGGCACGGCGCTCCACCAGCAGTTCACCACCAAGATGACTGAAATACTGGAGGGGCTGGCACAGCTCCCGGGCGGTCCTGAACTTATTCAAGACCCTAAAGTACAGGCTCTTATAGGAGCATTGAGCAAGGGAGACATCAGCAATGCGATTACCGCTCTCGGCACGGAGCTGGACGATTTGCTGCACCCTGATACACATAATATGTTTTTGGGCGCCGTTTCACTCCAGCAGCCGGTATTCATGGGCGGCAAGATCGTGAATGCCAACAGGATGGCCAAGCTCGCCGAGGAATTGTCACGTTCACAATACGACCAGGAATATCAGGACCTCCTGATTACTGTCGACCAGGCATATTGGCAGGTGGTTTCCATTTCCAACAAGAAGAAATTGGTAGAGAATTTCGCCGACCTGCTGGAGAAGATGGAGCACGATGTAAACATCTCCGTAAAGGAAGGTGTCGCTACCGAATCAGATGCACTTGCCATCAAGGTCAAGGCCAATGAGGCCAACATGATGAAAACCAAGGCCACCAACGGATTGGTTCTCGCCAAGATGCTTCTCTGCAAAGAGGTAGGCATTGACTTGGGCACCGACATCATTCTCGCGGACGAAAGCCTCGATGCCGTTCCTGTTCCACAGATGAGCCCGGAGAAAGACCTGGAAAGCATCTATCAGGACCGTCCTGAAACCAGAAGCCTGGATCTCGCGGCGGCGATTTATGACAAGAAGATGAAAATCGCCCGCGCGGACATGATGCCTAAAATAGCATTGACGGCGAACTACATGCTGACAAATCCGAACCTCTACAACGGATTCGAGAAGAAATTCGGAGGCATGTTCAACGTAGGCGTAGCTATCAATATTCCTATTTTCCATGGATTCGAGGCATTGCAAAAGACCCGAAAGGCCAAGGCCGAGGCTACCCTTTACGTCAGCAAACTGGACGAAGCCAAGGAGCTTATCAACTTGCAGGTGACGCAGTTACGCAAACAGCTCGACGAGGCATTGGAGAAAGTGGAGATGGCAGAGAACAATCTGAAGAGCGCAGAGGAGAACCTCCGCAAGGCATCAGTAGGTTTCGAGGCCGGCGTGGTTACCACCAACACGGCTCTTGCAGCACATACTGCATGGCTCCAGGCTCATTCAGAGTTCATCGATGCAGGTATCGAGCTCCAGATAACGAATGCAAACCTCCAGAAAGCTGAAGGAAATTATAAATCAGACATTGACTAAGAAAAATATAGAAATCATGGTACAGAATAAGAAATCTTACAATCTTGTAATAGGCGTCGTAGCCCTTTTGGCTATCATACTGCTGATTGCAGTCATCGGATATTTCGTTTCAAAGCCTAAACCGCTGGTTATCCAGGGTGAGGCAGAGGCCACAGAATACAGAGTTTCAGGCAAGGTACCTGGGCGTATCGAAACCCTTTTCGTAAAAGAGGGCGACAAGGTACAGAAAGGCGACACCGTGGTATTTATCGATTGCCCTGAGGTCCGCGCCAAACTGGAGCAGGTCACAGCGTTGAAGAACGCCGCTTCAGCACAGAAGACCAAGGCACTGAACGGTGCACGCAAGGAGCAGATCGAGGGCGCTTACGAGCTCTGGCAGAAGGCCATCGTGGGCGAGACTGTCATGAAAAAATCCTACGACAGGATGAAGAGCCTCTACGACCAGAAGGTCGTTTCCGCACAGAAGTTCGATGAGGTCGAGGCTCAGTACAATGCTGCCGTAGCTACCACCAGGGCAGCCAAGAGCCAGTATGATATGGCAGTGAACGGCGCACGCGCAGAGGACAAGGCTGCCGCAGCAGCTCTCGTAGACCAGGCCAACGGCGCCCTCATGGAGGTCAATGCCGCACTTGACGAGCTTTATCTGACATCTCCTGCAGGCGGTATCATTTCAGCTACCTTCCCTAAAGTAGGCGAACTCGTCGGTCAGGGCTCCCCTATCATGACCGTCACCGATCTCGACGACATGTGGTTCACATTCAATGTCCGCGAAGACTATCTCCATGGGCTCCAGCAGGGTGACAAGGTGACGGTGACCATTCCTGCCCTTGACGACAAGGAGTGCACAGCTACCGTAAATTACATCGCTGTACGCGAATCTTACGCAACATGGAAGGCTACCAAGGAAACCGGCATGTACGATGCCAAGACATTCGAAGTAAGAGCAGTTCCTGACACCAAGGTCGAGGGTCTCCGTCCGGGAATGTCCGCAATCGTAAAGGATGCGAAACTTCTTAAGAAATAGCATATTATGAATTTCTGGCAAAATATAGGGGCGGTTGTCCGCCGTGAGCTGAGGATAATGAGGAACAGACCGATTTATCTTCTCGGCTCCGTCGTGACAGTCGCGTTCTGCGCCATATTCTTCCTTACATTCCTGAAACAGGGCCTGCCGCACGATCTTCCTATCGGCATAGTGGATATGGACAACTCATCATTGTCCCGAAACTTCGCCCGCCAATTGGACGCGACGCAGCTGGGCAAGGTCCTGAAATACGACTCTTTCGCCGAGGCGCGTGAGGATATGCAGAGCGGCAAGATTACCGCGGTCTGCGTCATTCCGGCAGGCATGTATGCCGATGTCCAGGCGAGCCGCCGTCCTACATTCACGTATTACCTGAACGGCCTGTACTTCGTCGGAGGCGCATTGTCCTACAAGAACATATTGACAATGATCAATCTCGCCGACGGCGCAGTCCAGCGCGAGGTACTGAGGGCGAAGGGTGTCAATGAGGACGCGATAATGGGAAGGATACAGCCTGTCAATGTGGATGTCCACCAGATCGGTAACCAGTTCACCAACTACGGCTATTATCTGACGAACATCTTCCTCCCGGGAGTCCTGGCATTGACAGTCGTCATCATATTGATTTACTCCCTCGGTGCCGAGCTGAAGTATGGCACATCGCGCCACTTGCTGAGTACTGCCGGCGGCTCAATGTACAATGCCCTCTTCGGCAAACTGGTGGTTTACACCACATTATTCTCGGTCATCGGGCTCATTCTCATACTGCTGATGTATGACTGGATGCATTTTCCGATAAAGGGCTCGATCTGGAACATGTTCCTGGCTATCGTACTGCTGGTACTTGCAAGCGAGAGCGTGGCCATCTTCATCATAGGCCTGCTTCCGATTCCGCGTCTGGCGCTGAGTATCGGTGCATTGTACAGCGTGCTGGCATTCTCAATGTCCGGTTTCACGCTTCCTGTCGAGACTATGCCGCCGTATATCCAGGGCCTTGCCGAGGCATTCCCTCTGAGGCATTATTTCCTGTTCTATTCACGCGAAGTGATTTTCGGAACCGGGTTTGCCGGATGGTGGCAGGAGGTAATCCATCTGCTTATATTCCTGCTTCTTCCTAGTCTCGTAATTTACAGACTTAAAGGGGCTTATGTACGTCAGAATTTCCCTAAAAAGTAAACGGCATCATGAAGAAAGATAGTTACATAAAGCAATGGATGGAGGACTTCTGGGGAATTTTCACCCATGAGTTGAAGCTGATTTTCTCCGATTCCGGAGTGATGGTGATATTCTTCCTGGCCGGTCTCGCCTACCCGGTTTTGTACAATTTCATGTACCTGAACGGTGTGTTGAGCGAGACGCCTATCGCCGTGGTGGACAATGCCGACTGCTCCGCAAGCCGCAGGTTCGCGCGCGAGGTCGATGCCACGAGAGAATGCGCCGTCAGATATCATTGTGTCAATGTCAATGAGGTGCAGGACCTCATGAAAGAGGGCAAGATCAGGGGCTACTTGTATTTCCCGGCAGATTATGGCGAGAAGCTTGCCCGTCTGGAGACGGCGACATTGTCGGCTTACGCGGACATGAGCAGCTTCCTTTATTACAAGAACATCCTCATGGCGGCCAATATGGTGATGCTCAATGAAGTAGGCAGCATCCAGATGGAGCGCTACGCTGCGGCCGGATTTTCCGGAGAACAAGCAGAGGCATTGATACAGGCCATTCCGTACGAGGAAAACAATCCGTATAACAGGGCATTTTCATATTCATTGTTCCTGCTGTCGGCGATTCTGCTGGTCATCGTGCAGCAGACATTGTTCTACGGAATGTCGATGCTGGTGGGTACGGCGCGTGAGGAGAACCGCAGCTTCGCTTCATTGCCTGACAAGCTGGAGGGCCACGGCGTAGGTCGTGTGGTACTCGGGCGCGGCGCCGCTTACTGGCTGATTTACATAGGAATATCCATCTACATAGCATGTATAATCCCTGCATTGTTCGGCATCCCGCAGAGGGGTGAGTTCTGGGAAATCCTGTTGCTCCTGCTGTTCTTCGTCACGGATTGCGTAATGTTCTCGATGGCGTGGAGTTCGCTCATCACCAGAAGGGAGTCAGTATTCCTGCTATTCCTCGTAATGTCACCTGTATGCCTCTTCCTTACTGGCTTTTCATGGCCGACCGAGGCATTCCCTGAGTTCTGGAAGTGGTTCTCATACATATTCCCTACCACATTCGGCTGCCAGGCATTCATTAACTTGAATACCGCCGGTGGCGATCTTGGAACTGCTCATGACCAGATGGTGGCATTGACCATCCAGACGATTGTTTATTTCGCTCTGGCATGTATCGCGGTTTATGCAGAGAACTGGTATCTTCATCACAAGGAGATGCTTGAGGAGAAGAAGCGTGAACTTGCTGCCCGTGCAGGTGTGGATCTGGATGAGGATCGCCGCATCATAGCCGGTGACGGGAACGATTAGTGATATAGTTGGCTCTTCCCTGTCGGCGGGACACGGTCACGCCTAGTTTTCGGGGAAGTTGATTTTCAATGAGTTATAAAACCGAGCGTGGAAACGCAGGCTTTTTTGTCCACGTTTCCACGCTCGGTTGTCTTTCCGTGCGTACTAAAACGTTTTCCACGCACGTCGAGCCGCAAAAATGCGATGACGTGCGTAAATCTGGTATTTTCACGCACGCGAAAACCACGATCTTCCATAAATGAGGTGCTCGCCCCCGTCCGGGCCAAGTCACTGAGATACGTGGCGATGCCAGAAACGGGAAGTGATGTCCTGCAGGGTAAAACGGCATTGACCGTCATGGTGACTCACGCGATAGAGACGCTGGTTCGTCGTCGTGGAATTCAGCGGGCCGCAGTCGGGGCGATATGGACCGACCTTGACATAATCGAAGAGGGCGTAGATGTCGTCCTCAACGTTTTCCCTGCCGGAATATATGGCCAGGGACACGTCCGGATAAGCATTGCGGATGTAGGAAGCGACGGACATCAGCGCCTCCCTGTCGTTCCCCTCGCCAAGAAACAGAAAACAGTTCACGCCGAAATTGTCAGCCAGAAGCTTGTCAATGACGGCGGGCGTCAGTTCCACGCCTACATCCTTGCGGAGAAACGGGGAGTGGCAGCCCTCACAGAGACCTGTACAATTCGAAATATCAACAGCCAGCGTCACCATGTCGGGAATCTCCTCCATGACGACGCTGGTCATTTCCGGTACATATTTTATCATTGGCAATACACCTATTTCTCTGCGTAGAACCTGTGCTCAGCCTCCTCCTGACGCATCTCGCTGAAAGAAGACACACGCTTCAGGTAGCCGATGACACGGGTCAGGTAATCCAGGTTGTGGCTTCCGCACTTAGGACATACGGTCAATGTATCCTTGCTGATGTAGCCGCAGTCGTTGCAGACAGTATTGCGGCAGTTGAATGTGAAATAATTCGTGCCGTAATGCGCAGCGACATTGAGCAGCTGCCTGTACTGGTCCTTGCTCAGATGCTCGGCAATGTTCATGTGCAGCGCCGAACCGCCATCAAGATATTTGACATAGTCCTCTCCGTGAAGCTTGAACTTGTCGATCATTGACAATGACTCATCCTCCGGATTGTAGAAGTAGGAACTGTACATATTGTGCTTCGACGATACGAAGAACCCGTCCTTCTTGTCCCACTTGTAGTTCTTTCCGGAAAGATTTTCACCAGGCACGAACTCGGTATTGAACATAGTGTCGCGCGTCTTGTCCTTTCTGTTGGAGATGTTTATGGTCTCCAGAATCGTATTCACGAACTCGCGGTACTCCTCGTTCGGCGAAATCTCCAGGCCCAGGAACTCGGCAGCGTCGGTCAGGCCGTTCACGCCGATGGTAAGGTACTGCTTGCGCATGTCGATGAAGCCGGCCTTGTAGACGTCCAGCATGTCCGCCTTGAGGAAATCCAGGATAATCTCATTGAAAGCGGTCTGATACTTGTGCACCCTGCCCGTCATCTCACTGATTTCAGCGTCAATGAATCTGTACAATGCCTTCCTGTCATATTTCAATTCCTTGGCAAGCGGCTGTCCCTCAGGAATGTCTACGCCTTGCGTCTCCTTGAAGAATTTTCTTGCGGCAGTCTGTATAAGCCTGTTCAGATTAATGGTCATCACGGACTTGGAACCGGTCGCCACCGATGCTGTACCCATGGAATACTGATGGGTGGTATGGTTATGCTCCTCATCTGAATTATCCATGTCTTTCAATGAGTTACGCAGACGGCAGCAGCTTGAGAGGCTGTCCGGGCTGTTCGAAATGTAGCAGAAGAAGCTGTGGCCTTTCGACCACATCTCCGCCGTGAAGTCAGCGTAATCCTTGTCCGCATAATCATCCCCGCCGTCGGTCAGGAGCGCCATCGTCTCGACCGGGAAGGTCAGGATATAATGGTTCCTCTCCTCATTGAACCAGTTCATGAAATGCTTCTGCAGCCAGGACAATGTCTCCCATTTCGGCGCAGTGCCGTCAGGGAAGCGGAAATCGCCGAACACGCCCTCGAAATAAGGCTTGTCGAAATAGCCGATGTTCCAGAAAACCGTCTGATAGCCGCGGTTTCCCGCCGGCATGTTCATCGAGTGCACGACCTGCTGGAAGTAATTGTCAATGACCTTCTCCAGCGTGCGCTGCTTGGTGTTGTTCTCGACCACTTCTCCGAGTCTTTCCGTATAGTTCTCGCCATAGTCCTTGCGGATGAAATAGTCGAGGTACATCAGGAATTCCGGTGTAGCGACCGCTCCCATGAACTGTGATGAGATGGAATAGACAAGGTTGATGAACTCTCCGCAGAAAGACTTGAGGTCAGTCGGTGCAATGGACACGCCGCCCAATTCCCTCAGGCCGCTCTCCAGGAACGGATACATCGTGATGGCTACGCAATATGGATATCCCGGAGTGCCGCTCTCGTCATGCTTGTAGAGGACATGGCTTTCCAGGTCATCAATGTACTGCTCAGCAAGACGCTTGCCGTACATTGACTTGATCTTGTCCTTCATGATATAGCGGTTCTGCTTGATATTGTTCTCCTTATACAGTTCCTGACCGAGAGTCACGATGTTCTTGCGTGTGACATTGGCATTGGAATCGAACTTGGAGCCTGTCGCGGCATTGGAAGCCTTGATATAGTCGCGGATGAAGTCGCGCTTCTTGCGGAGGTCGATGCCCGCGTCGAATTTTTCGATGTACGCGAGGGCGACCTTCTTGTTTATGGACATCAATGACTCCTCGACCTGGCGGCGAATTTCCTTGCTGGCGATCTTGTCATATATATAAAGATTGTCCACAATCGAAATTACCACAGCTTCAGGGCATTCCTGTCCGGCAGTCTTATATGCTTCGTGAATACCTCGTATCAGCTTTTCCCTGTCATACTCCTCGTACGAACCGTTAGTCTTGTAAACGTCCATAGCTATTTTTGAATTATTAAAAATAAAGTCCAATCCGGGATCACCGAATCGGACTTACAAAATTATAAAATCCCTCTCCCTTATCAAAGGGTTTTCCAGGGAAAAGTTATCAACATGTGAACACCGCGTCAGGACGCGGCCACGGGAGATTTTGTAAATCATTGACAATCAGATATCATTTTAAACGTGGCGTGGAAACGCAGACTTTTTTTGGCCTCGTTTCCACACCTCATTTTATAACTCATTGAAAATCAGCACCGCCAAAAATCAAGCGTGGCCGCGTCCCGAAGTGTCTGATTACTTCTTTACACATCTAACAGAATAAGTATTCGTAGGTGACGAAGATACAATAGTATAACGACTTTTCACTTCAGAATCATTAAACTCAAGACACCAAGTATAATTATAATGATAATCCGGATCCTCACCAATGGAAGATGTCCAATATACACCTTTAGTTCCCAGGTTCTTTCCGTCACCTCCTGCAGCAGGAAGAAAGACTGCCGCCACATCTTCAGAATAAGCAATTGGACCTGAAAACCAGCGTCCTCTGATATTTCTTAATGAAGTCAATCCCGAATAATTTTTCGATAATGCGTCAAATTCCGATAGAGTTGGAATACGCCAGCCAGATGGACATGCCGTATTGATTTGGTTAAAATAATAATACGATCCATAAAGGTTATCTCCTGTCGCTCCACAATTTACCGGTGCCCAATATACATCCCCAATCTTTGTAGATGCTCCCCAATTCACACCTGATTTATCAACATAATCATTAGCCGAAGGACTCTGTTCTTTTACGCAACGAACGGAATTTTTGGTAGAAACAGCAGAGGCCATGCTCCCAGAAGAACCGGATTTGGAGAAATATAGCCCGTATGCACTTGATGGGCTTGACTGCGCAACTTCATCAGATGACCAATAATAGCCACAGTTCCCTTGATCAGCAAGGCTCCCCAAAGTATACTGCCCTGCTGCCGGAAAAAATATTTTTTCGCCGCCAAAAGACGAGTCTGTCCTACCATAAAAGTCCATTCCGGCGATTCCATCATAAGATGCGACCTTGGAATTTTCCCGCAAAGACATAAGCTCACTCTTTGTAGGTAAACGCCAGCCAGATGGACACTTGTCCTGCGCTTCCGAGAAGTCATACAATTTGCCATATTCTTTTCCATCTAGAGAGCCCACATTTACAGGAGCCCACACGACTCCGTCAATTTTAACGCCTTGGCCTAAATAAACACCTTCCGAATCGAAGTATTTAAGCTCATTATTGGTAATCTGTTTCGGGTACAATTTAAAGTAATCAGATAAGACCTCCGCTGTTCCGCAAGACAACTTCAATCTAACGCTAATACTCTCACTAACAGAGCCAAAACAAGTTTCACTTATACCCTGTCCTGATATTATTACCGATAAAATACCCTCATCTGCCGTCACGGATTTCACCACAAGAGGGACAAAATCCCCAGCAGCTTTAGTCATTCTTTTCGTATAAACGCCTCTTGCTGAAACTGCTGTCCGCCATATGGAAGCGACTTCCTCTGCAGCACTTGCCGGGGCGACTTCAAAACGGACAGTAAAATCGATAGGTATTATTCTGGTACCCTCGTACATATAGGTAATTTCTTCGCCACCATCCTCATAAGTCGGCACATGAGAAATAGATATTACTTTGTTGACAATATTCGAAATCTGCTCTTTCAGTGCGGCTATATCATCCTGCATTGACTTGAGTTCAGACTTGACATATTTGATTTCATCCTCCAACACCTTGACCCTATCATCCATAGCCGAGAGTTTTTGATCAATCGCAACAATCTCACTATCGATTCGCTTATTGGCTTCCGTTATTCTGTCATTGATACTCGCGGTCAATTTTCCGTCAAGAGTATTTATCGCCTCTGAAATAGCTGAAGTGTATGCACTTGTAACCTCATCCTTCGACTTGGCCAATTCCGCCTTTAGAGAAGCAATCCCAGAAGCATTGGATTCTTGCGCTTTCTCCACTGCAACAAGATCCGACTTAAGAGACCCTATCAAATCAGCATTAGCCTGAATCTTTTCGGAACTACTTGATTCCAAATTGCTTATCATTTCCTCCAGATAGACTTTATGAGACGACAACTGCGACTCAAGTTCTTTCTTTTGGGCATCAAGCTTCGCTTCCGTCTCCGCAATCGTACTATACGCAGACAGCGAATTACTTACCCAAGATTTTAGAGACGTTTCCAATAAAGCAATCGAAGATGCCATTTCCGAACGATAAGCCGCTTCAATTTCACCCTTGGTCGTAGCTATTGCAGATGTATATCCATCACGAATTTCTTCGACAATTTTACCGATTTTCTCTTTTACAGGAGCGATGGCAGATTCAATATCCGCGGTCCATTGCTTTTTCAGCTTCGCCTCCATCCCAGACAACGTTTCTGTAAGACTTACGGCATTCTGTTTCAATGACGCAACGTCTGCAGCAACTTTCTCATATTGAGCAAGTGTTGCGAATGTAGCAGTCGCCCAGTCTTTACAATTTTGTATTTGTCCATCGATATAAGCATTCAGTTCCTCAATTTTCTCGACAATTTCATTATCCTTGGCTTTCAGTTCAACTATAGTTGAATTAATGCTTTTCAACTTACTCGCCATTTCATCTTTCATTGACTCAAGCTGAGACAACGTCTCCGATTTTGCCGCCTCGATAGATGCCACCAACTCATCCCTCAACGCGCCATCATTAGCTTTCGCATCTGTAATAGCCTGTTGCAAAGCATTTTGCACATCTTTGATTTTGGAATCACTTGCAGCAATCGTATTCTTCAACTCATCTGAAGTCACTTGAAGAGTTTCTATATAGCTTTTCAGTTCCGAATCTACAGTTGTCAACCTGCCAATAGCTTCCTTGACAGCTACCACCTGCTGCTCAATCGTCGAAACACGTCCTTGAAGATCATCAATGCATTCTCCCATATTGGAGATTCTTGTCTTGATATCGGCAATATCGTGTTCCAGCGTCTTTATCCGTTCTGTCAATTTCTCCATTTCATCAAGCATTTTTCCGATTTCAGTATCAATGCGAGTATTCAATTCGGAAACTTCCTTTGCAACATTTCCTTTCAAACGGCCTTCACATTCACTTATTGCCGATGTTATCGCAATTTCATATGACTCTGTAATTTCTGATTTCAGACCGGAAATGCTTTTTTCAAGTGCAGAAATCTTTGTCGTATTCTCAGCTATTGCGCTGGCATTGTTCCCAATCGCTTTGGCATTATCTGCAATTAAAGAAGCATTCTCGGAAATCATTTCCGCGTTACGGGAAATCTTCTCCGCATTCGACAATATCTGCGCTGCAAATGAACTGGCAGAAGTTTCAGTTGAGGTTTTCATGGCATCAATAGAAGCTCTATTAGATGCTATCAATTTCGCATTTTCAGAAACAGCTGTCTTATTGGCATTTATCGCTTCTTTATTCTCTGCAATCTTACCCTCAATGACTTTTTGCAAATTACTTATACGTTCAGAGTATGTATTTCTTATTGATGCTATTTCCTCATTGATTGCGGAAACATCTATTCCCACTTGTGTAAGTTTGGATTCAAGAGCAGATATTTTTCCGTCATAGTCTCGTTTCAACTCCACAATAGCCTTCTCGACGTTTTCTATCGCCGTAGAGTTTTCTGTTATCGACTTTGTATTATTATCAATCTTCTGTGAATTGGACGAAATTTTACTTGCATTGTCGACGATACGCTGCGCATTCTTCGCAATGTCCGTTTGTGCGGCATTAAGGTCGCTTCCAAGGCCTTGGATCAGCGATGCATTACTTTCAATTTTCTCTGAAAGAGAACCACGCAAGGCTGTAACAAGCCCTTCCAAATACTCTTTCTGAGACTTCAGCTGATTTTCAAGATCCGTTTTCAAGGAGACCAATTTCGCTTCAGTCTCTGCAATCGTGTAATAGCCTGTCAACGCACTATTTACCCATTCCTTCATTGATTTCTCAAGAGATGAGAGAGATTCTGCAATTTCCATCTTATACGCATTTGTCAGTTCTGTCTTCGCTGCAGATATAGCAGCCGTATATAAGTTGGTAACCTCTCCCACAATCTCTGTCGACAATTGATCCTTAACTTGAGACATTGCAGCTTCAAGATCCTTGGACATGCTATCCTTTATTTTTGTCTCCAATGCCTCGACAGAATTATTCAGACTTTCAATACTTTGCTTTACTGTCGTTATATCAGTAGTAACCGCATTATATTGTTCCAACGTGGCAAATGTTGCCGCTACCCAGTCCTTGGTCTTTTGAATATCTCCGTCAACAAAAGTCTCAAGACCGGTTATTCTCTTCTCTAATTCTTCATCTTTAATTCTAAGTTCCTTAATCGTCTCCTCAATCCTGCCCAGCTGTCCCTTCATTTCAACCGTGGCGGCATTCAACTGTGAAATAACATCTGCTTTTGCATCATTGATGGCTTTGTCAAGTTCAGACTTGACTTTGTCAATTTTAACCTCTGCTTCATTTATTGATTTTTGCAAATCAGATGATGTTCCTTCAAGCTTTTCGATATAGGTCTTAAGTTCAGCATCTGTTTTCTGCAATTGAGGCAGAGATTTTTTTACGGCATCTACCTGCTGATTAAGTGAGTTAATCTGCGTATTTTCAATACGGTCTATACGATTATCGATTCGTTGGATGTCTTTGTCATAGTTTCTACAACCTGACAGGCACAAAATAATAAGGAGACTCACTTCTCCCAATTCCAGTATATGTTTCATATTAAATAATTATGTGACAAGTTTCGCGTGTTTAATTGGAGAGGTGAAAACCTCACTTGACAAAGTTAAATAAATAACGAGAAAACTGCACACCCTTTCGCCCACATTTTCGATGTTTTCGAAATAATTTTACATACCATTGCAACCTTATAAGAAAATGATGTCGCGCAAGGAAAGGCGTGTTTGCGCAATCGAGTAGGAGGAAAACGAAGTAGTTTTACTACTTTAGTTTTCCAACCTCTCACACTACCGTACGTGCAGTTCCGCATACAGCGGTTCTTTATTTTACGTGCAATCTGACATAGTAGCCCATCAAACAAGGATAGCCGGCAACGCGGAGTTTATCGTTGGACGCAGCGTGGTGCATTATACCTTCCGCATTTGCCCAATATGGCTTGATGCCACATCGTATGAGATTCTTTACCCTTGTCTTGGGCTTCTTCCAACTTTTCCATATACACATACGTATCCGCCTGCGGAGCCACTTATCAATGGATGCAAGAGACGTTTTCGCATCTGCATATTTGAAGTATGACACCCATCCGCGTATGACTTGGTGTAGCGCAACCTTCCCACTATCAGGGCGGTTTAGAGACTTGCACCCATTAGAATATGTTCGTGCTGGACGAACACAAAAAAAGCTGACAGGCTGCGCATTTTGCGTATTTTGTCAGCTTTATCATTGTTAGACATTCCGCTGTTTTCCATTATCGTTTCGACCGATATTTCTGCTTTGGGTGATTTGGCGTGTCGGGATATAGACGTTCAAGAATTCCCTTACTTGACATAGTTGACAGGATTTTCTCTTTTATATATCGCAAATTTTTGCCTGTGTAGACAGAAATATCGTCCGGGGAACGCCATTCAACACAGAACTTTGAAATCAGATTAATTAAATCATCACGTGATAATCTCTTAGATGTTCCGTAAATGTCTACCGGATGCGTGTCAGAACTACCCACCTTACTACCCACCTTACTACCCACCTTACTACCCACCTTAACTCCCCTAATTTCATCTTTAGAGGGGTAGTTCACATTCTTGATGGTGGTATAAAACACATTGGCCTCCGACATGAATTCAGGATGCAACTCTGCATTATAGCCGTCAAGTTGAGCGGAGAGGTCGCAAATCTTCCGTAGTCCAGAACCACGTTTTTCCATATAGCCCAAGTGGGTGAACACATCCGCCAGTATAGGATTTCTACGTACGGAAGGCACTTTTGATATATCTCTGTTCTGAATCAGCGTACCATCATACATGCCTCCCGGGCTATTGAACTCAATGCGATCATCAAAAATGTCAATATGGACTTCGCCTCCAATGATGGTGTAGTCCCGATGAATCAGATGATTGACAATCGCTTCCAACACGGCTCTTTCGGCATAGTCCGGAAGATTCTTACGTCCGTCCGCGAGTTTCAACCAACCACTGTTTGTGTTTGAGTTCACGAAATCCACACCTGCACGGAGCAAAAGGAGCAAATTGCCTTGATACTCGTGGTCATTGATTGCATCTGTCTTGATCACACCAGCCCAGCGTGTTCCGACAAGTTTCGAGTTGTATGTATTGCAAGTATCAGAGAATAGAATTCCGGCTTGTGTCATAAACCCGTCAGAAGTGACAAGCCCCATGGACTCAAGCATTTTCTCATCGAATGGCTGTCCTACTCTACCGGTAAATGTGTTTGCTAGAATTGTAAAAGAGTTATCGGCTCGTCTTGCCGAGGTTTTCTGTGCGTCAAACGTTGAGTTAGTTCCTTTTAGCACTAAAGAGAGCAACTGATGTTGCGCTGCTTGAACACTTTCATTTCCCACACGGATGAAAGCGGAACGATTCCCATCCAGATAGTAGTAATATGGCGTTTGTCGACCTTCCGGAACTTTAACCTCAATGATTACTTTATCTTCTGATTTGTGAGGTATAAGTTCAAAATCCGGAATTGGATCCAGATGGGCTTTAATTTCTTGACTTATGAACTCGGCATCGGCCTGAGCACGTTCCAGTCCAATGATATCACCAGAATCATCAATACCGAAAAAGAGACTGCCACCCTTAGTATTCGCAAAGGCGGAGACACTTTTCAGCCAACTCTTTGTTTTCTTTTTCTCTACAGATTCTTTGAAATCGTAGGTCGAGCATTCCACGTTCAGTATTTTGTCGAGTGCCATATCCATAAATGTCAATGTCTTGTACAAAGGTACGTTTTTATTCTATTTCTTCCGATACTCTTCTTACGAGGAAAGTCGTGTTTGCACATAAAAAAGAGCAAGGCATCGCTGCCCTGCTCCCGAAATAATCTATATATTCTATGCTACATCGCGTACCTCATAATGAAGAGCGCGGCGAGAATCCACATTGTGATGGAAATCTTCTTGAACTTGCCTGTCAATGCGTTAAGGACTACATAGGTGATCATACCCAGCATGATACCGTCGGAAATGCTGTAGGTCAACGGCATGAGAAGCATTGTCACGAATGCAGGAATTGCGTCGGCATAATCCTCCCAATCGATGCTCTTCACAGGGGCTGCCATCATCACGCCTACGATGAACAGGACAGGGCCTGTAGCTGCTGCAGGGATGGCAAGGAACAATGGCGAGAAGAAGAGAGCCGCTGCGAAACAAATGGCAATGACGAATGACGTCAGACCTGTACGGCCACCCTCTGAAACACCGGAAGCACTCTCGATATATGTGGTGGTGGTACTGGTTCCGCACATGGCGCCGGCTACAGTAGCCACGGCATCAGCCATGAGCACCTTGTTGATGCCGTCCACATTGCCGTCCTTGTCCACCATTCCGGACTTCACGGACACGCCTACGACAGTTCCGATCGTATCGAACATGTCAATGAAAAGGAACGTGAACACGATACCGACCATCTGCCAGGAAAATACCTGGGACCAATCGAATTGGCAGAAGATAGCGTCAATGCTGGGAGGTGTGGACATCACGCCGTTGTAATGGGTAACGCCCATAGGAATACCGATGATGGTGGTGGCGATTATGCCGATGAGCATGCCGCCGCGGACTTTGAGAATCACCAGCGCAGAAGTGAGGACAAGACCCACAATCGCCAGAATGACGGTTTTGTCGGACAAATCGCCAAGTGTCACGAAAGTAGCCTCACTACCGGCAATAACGCCCGCAGATTTAAGACCGATGAAAGCGATATAAAGACCGATACCGGCACCGATGGCACGCTTGAGGTTCATCGGAATGGCATCCACGATAAGCTTGCGTACATTGGTGACTGTCAGCAGGATAAAGATGATACCCTCGATAAATACCGCGGTCAGTGCCAGCTGCCATGGAATCTCCATGCCGATGCATACGGAGAAAACGAAGAAGGCATTGAGCCCCATGCCCGGAGCAAGTCCGAAAGGTTTCTTGGCATAGATGGACATCACGAGACAGCCGACAATCGCTGCAAGAGCCGTGGCAGTAAACACGGCTTCCGTAGGCATTCCCTTGGAAGCAAGCTCCGAGAAGATGTTAGGGTTCACGGCCAGGATATAGGCCATCGTGAGGAAAGTGGTGAGACCGGCAATGATTTCAGTCTTGATGCTGTGCTTCGCCGGATCCAGACCAAAGGTTTTCTGCAAAAGTAAGTTCATGGCTTGTCAATGATTAGAAAACCCACTTTACACCCAGACATGGACGGCACCAGAAGCCTTTTGCTGAACCGAAGTCATAAGAAAGCTCAAGCTCGGTACCGACATTGAGATTGTCCACGCCGAAGTGCTGGCCTACTGCATACCAGAGCTGTGGCTCTGAGACGAACACGACATTGGAAGTTTTTGCTTCTGCCCATTTGCACGCCCCCTCTTTGTTTACAGGACATACCATATGGTTCTGCCACCAGAAATCAGCGAAGCCGCTGAATCTCAAGCCCTTGACATTGAAAAGATCCTGCATGCCCCAGACAGCGGTGAACTGCATCGGGACCTTGCTGTGAGGTCTGCTGCCGTCAGCGGCCTTGTCATATACGATGTATTTTCCGAGAACTTTCAGGTTCAATGTGTTCTTGAAATCCTTGCTGTGGAAGAACCAGTCAAGACCGCCGAGGAACGCATGGTTGATGTTATACGCATTGTAAACACCGCCATTGTACTCTACATGTACGCTGAGAGGAGCCAGTTTGCTGTTCTGCCAGAAATTCAGGCAACGGGCGATCTCGAAGTAAGTTCCTGACGGAGCCTTGTTTCCATCAGCTTTTCTTGCTTTGTAGTCGTAGTCGATGAAGAAGAAAGTGTTACCCCATTTGTCCCCATAGAAGCCCTCAAGGGTGGTGGTAACTTGTTTACGGTCACGACCGAAGTCGTAAAAGATTTGGAGGTTTGTCTGCGCTTTCGCCATCTGCGAGAACGCCATCAATGCTACAACTGCAGCAAAAAAGGTTTTTTTTAACATAAGTTTGTTTATATGAGTTGATATGTATATCCGAAGAATGCGTAAAAAATCACGGGGCGGCCGGAGTCGGTCGTCCCGTGATTCATCTACAGTTTCAACAGGGCAGTAGTCTCGATGTCGGACGGCATTGCAGCCATCCCGTCGCACTCCGCCAACTCTATTATGAAGTTCGCAAAAATCGCCTTCGGCGAGAACTTGCGTATAAGGTTCAATGCTGCCACGGCAGTTCCGCCTGTCGCCAGCAAGTCGTCATGAAGCAGCACGACATCATCCGATGTCAATGCATCCGTATGAATTTCAAGCGTGTCGGGACCATACTCCTTCATGTATTCTTCAGAGTATGTGTCACATGGCAGCTTGCCGGGCTTGCGTATCGTTACGAAGCCTGCTCCAAGTTTATATGCCAATGCCGCCCCGAGAATGAATCCGCGGGATTCCAGGCCGGCGACCTTGGTAATGCCTTTATCCTTGTAAAGTTCGTATATCGCATCTACGGCCTCCCTGAACGCATCAGCATTCTTGAAAAGCGTAGTCACGTCCCTGAAAAGAATTCCCTCCTTGGGAAAATCCGGAATGGACCGGATGCTGGAAACAAGTAATTCCTTATCCATCAGACTAGAATGTAAATTTCACCATTCCGAGAAGTCTATGGTTCACTATCCAATGAAGACCGCTATCGACAAGTCCGTTATGGGAATGGACGACAGGTACGACAACATCTCCGGCCTTCAGCACTGGATATTTTCCATATTGCGCAGCTGTTATATCATATTCCAATCCGAAAGACAGCTTGCCAAGGTTATAGACCACTGTCGGAGTCACACGGATAATGCTGTTCAGGTTAGAGAAGCCGTTTCCACTCAGATACAAATACTTGGAACTGGTGTACTTCGTGTTTTCAGGTTCTCCGACCACCAATGCGCTCGGAATAGTCGTATCGCTGTAAAGATCCTTGCTTGTTCCAAGTCCAAGATTCTTCATATATCCGATCATTCCCTGGACCTGAAGCTTACGGCCATATTTAACGGAAAGATATGATGCAGTGCTATGGAGCGGGGCATAATCCCATGAACCGTCAGAATTAATGTCCGTCACGCCGTAACCTGAAAGCATGTTGAAATGCTCACCGGCAGAAGCATACACTACTTTACCATTGACAGAGAATGCGCCTTTCGAATACTGGGCGTAAATGTAAGGGTTAGCAGTGGTAAGACGGTCACCGACCTTCTCTCCATCATCGGCTCTCCATCTCGGCTTGATACTGAGGACATCCACACCTACGCGACCGGTAAATCCGTTGTTGCTCTTGAACGTGACGCCGGCATAGAACTCCGGAGTGCAGCCATACTTGATATAATTGTCAGAAGCACCGTTAGGACCTGATGAAAGATACTGCATCTGCCAGATGAAGCCGCCTGTCAATGTGAAATTCTTGGAGAAATTGTGGTCGAGCATGACCTGAGGAGTACGGCTGAACGGATTGAACGGCGTACCTGTCTCCAAATCAATCACATAAGGCTGGTCAGCAGCGATAGGATGCCATGCCTGGCCGATTTTCAGCGAAGTGCTCTGCTTGCCGTCCTTTCCGAGTCCGTCCCAGCCCAATGTAGCATAAGCCTGACGCAGACGGAGTACGGCGACATTGCCGTTCATGCAATAGAAGTCGGTCTCAATCTTAGCGCCGACCTTGGTCTTGCCGAACTGGTAATCCTTTACATCCAGACCTACACGTGAAGTGATCGCGAGGAAACGGAATGTAGGATTCGCATTTATATCCTCCCCTTTCGCGTTAAGCGCCTCATCCTTAGGGATATAGTAGAACAAATCCTTGGTACCGGACTTGCTCTCACGTGAGTCGAAAGCGAAGTAGTTGCGGATAAAACCGTAAAACTTGAAATGCGAAGGCTTCTCTATTTTCGCTGAAGCGTCAGCAGGCTCAGAAGCAAAAGCCTTGGCAGCCGGAGCGAAAAGCGCAACGACTGCCAGTGCCAAAAATCTATTTTTCATTAGAATCCGATGAAAATCAATACTGCATAACCAAGTACAAGGCCGACTACACCGATGATTGCACCGACCTTCGTCATATCCTTGACCTGGATAAGACCGGTAGAATGCGCAATGGCATTCGGAGGTGTACTGATAGGGAAAAGCATTGCCACAGAGGTAGAAAGTGCAACTCCCACGAGGAGGGCCTTCACGCCGCCGATAGGTCCGAGCATGTCACCCATACCTACACCTACCGCACTGAGGATAGGAACGAGGAGGCTGGCTGCAGCGGAGTGCGAGATGAAGTTGGACATCGCATATCCGAGGAGACCTGAAAGGATGAGGATTACGAGCGGCTTGAATGATGCGAACGGAATAGACTGGACGAGGTTCTCGGCGAGACCTGTCTTGTTCAATGCAATACCGAGCGCGAAACCGCCGGCAACCATCCAGAGTACGCTCCACTCTACGTTCTTGAGGTCTTCTTTCGTGATGACACCGGTCGCGCAGAACACACCGACAGGAATCATTGCCACTACATTGGCATTGATACCGGTGTATCTGTCGAGCACCCAGAGAAGGATGGTCACTGCGAATGTAACCCAAACGATATATGTCTTGGTATCAGGCTTTCTGGTATTCTCTATCTTGAGTTCAATCTTGTCAGATGAGAACGGGAAGAGTTTCAGAAGGAGGAACCATGCGAAAAGGAGCATCACGATAACGTAAGGCACCATGATGAGCATCCACTCGCCGAAACCGATGCTCTGATGCATTGTCTCAGTCAGATAGCCGAGAGCGATAGCGTTAGGAGGGGTTCCGATAGGGGTTCCGATACCACCGAGGTTAGCTGCAACAGGAATTGCCAATGCCAATCCGGCCTGGCCTCTCTCGCTGGCCGGAAGTGTCTTGAGGACAGGCGCCAGGAAGGTAAGCATCATTGCGGCGGTAGCCGTATTGCTCATGAACATTGAGAATACACCGATGACCATGAGGAAACCGAGAAGCACGAATTTAGGCTTGGTTCCGAACGGCTTCAGCAGGACTCTCGCAAGCTGGACGTCCAGACCGACCTTGGTCGCTGCAATCGCAAGGAGGAATCCTCCGAGGAAAAGCATGATGGTAGGATCTGCAAATGCTGCCAGGAGGGCCTTGTAGCTGACAAATGTGCCCATGTCAGCAGGATCGGAGCCCACATTCCTGAGGAATAGCGGACAACTGTCCGAAATGGTGAACAGCAATACCACGATGACGGTTACGGATGTCGCCCACGTCGGGAGAATCTCGAACATCCACATCAATGCTGCGAGTGCGAAAATCGCTACTGTTCTCTGTTCAATGATGGAAAGGATAGGAGTCCCGTTAGGTGTCACTCCGAAGAATGATCTTGGAACAAACCAGAAAAAAAGAAATACGGCAATGGTAAGAAGAAGCATCACGAGCTTCTTTACCGGAAAAGCCGCAGTTGGTTTAACTGTTTCAGTTGACATTTTATGTTTTCGAATAATATTATTGTCTAGTTTCGTTCAATAATAAAACGCGAATATAGACAATTTTCAAGAGATATACAAAACGATAACGGGTGCAAATCATAACAAATGCACCCGTTATCAATCGTTATCAATCAATCTAGATAATGCCCTGTGCAAGCATAGCCTCGGCGACCTTCATGAAGCCGGCGATGTTGGCACCCTTGACATAGTTGATATATCCGTCCTCCTGTGTACCGTACTTCACGCAAGAAGCATGGATAGCGTCCATGATGCCATGGAGTTTCTCGTCCACCTCTTTCGCAGTCCAGCTGAGGTGCATTGCATTCTGGGTCATTTCAAGACCTGATGTAGCTACACCACCTGCATTGACAGCCTTTCCTGGAGCGAAGAGAATCCTGGCCTTCTGGAATGCCTCGATAGCGCCCGGCTGGCAACCCATGTTGGAAACCTCAACGCAGCACCATGTGCCGTTTGCAATGAGTTCCTCAGCATCTTCCTTGGACATTTCGTTCTGGAATGCGCAAGTCATCGCGATGTCGCACTTCACGCTCCAAGCCTTCTTGCCAGGGGTGAATGTCGCATCCGGGAATTTCTCTGCGAACGGAGCTACAACGTCGTTGCAAGATGCACGGAGTTCGAGCATGTAGTCGAGTTTCTCCTTGGTCATTCCGTTAGGGTTGTAGATAACTCCGTCAGGACCTGAGATAGCTACGACCTTAGCGCCGAGTTCAGTAGCCTTTACGCAGGCACCCCATGATACGTTACCGAAACCGGAAACAGCCACGGTCTTGCCCTTGATGTCGAGGTCAGCCTTATGATTATGAAGCATGTGCTGCAAGAAATAAACTGCACCGAAACCGGTAGCTTCAGGACGGATGAGTGAACCGCCGAAAGAAAGGCCCTTTCCGGTAAGCACGCCATTGTGCTCGCGGGTAAGTTTCTTGTACATTCCCTCAAGGAAGCCGATTTCACGGCCGCCGACTCCGATATCGCCTGCAGGAACGTCCATGTCAGGACCGATGTTTCTCCACAATTCAAGCATGAAAGCCTGGCAGAATCTCATGATTTCGCCCTCTGATTTTCCCTTAGGGTTGAAATCTGAACCGCCCTTGCCGCCGCCCATAGGCAATGTCGTAAGAGCATTCTTGAATGTCTGCTCGAATCCGAGGAACTTCAAGATTGAAGGGTTCACTGAAGGATGGAAACGGAGACCTCCCTTGTATGGTCCGATAGCGTTGTTGAACTGTACACGGTATCCGGTGTTTGTCTGAACCTCGCCCTTGTCGTCAACCCAAGTAACACGGAATGTAAACATTCTGTCCGGCTCCACGAGGCGCTCGATGATTCGTGCGTTCTCGAATTCAGGATGCTTGTTATATACATCCTCGATGCATTCAAGTACTTCACGTACAGCCTGGAGATATTCCTTCTCCGTAGGATACTTGGCCTGGAGTTTGGCCATGATTTCTTCGGTTCTCATTGTGTTATTAGTTAATTGGTTTTACTTTAACGTTTTATAGTCAATTGTCATAAAATCTGGCCCTGCGGCCAGTCACCGTGTATATTCCTTATAAATATTAAAGAATCATACTTAGTTCTCTGCAAATCTAATAATAAAAACGTTCAAATCATAATAATTTGTAAGAAATTTACAGAGAAAAATAAAAAAGGCGATATCTTGAAGATACCGCCCTATAAATCAATGGTTTATTACTGCTTCTGTGACTGAGCCTGAAGTTCCTGCTGGAGAGTTTCCAGAGTTCTTCCGTCAGGAATGTTGAGAGCCTTTCTTGCAGCCGGTGTCAGGTCTACGCTCTGAGTCTCATCAACATACAGCATTGAAGCCTTTTCGAAAACATAGATGTAACCGCCTTCCTTTGCGAGCTTCTCAACTGCTGCGACAGCCCTCTGCTGGATAGGAGCCATGAGCTGCTGCTGTTGCTGCTGGAGTTCCTGCTGGATGGACTGGTCGAAATCCTGGATTCTGGTCTGGATATCCTGGAGTTCCTTCTCCTTGCTTTCGCGGATGGCAGGTGTCCAAGTGGAGCTCTTCTGCTGATACTGCTGATACTTAACCTGGAACTCGTCAGTCATGCTCTTGTATGTATCCTGAGCTTCCTGCTGAGAAGCCGCGATCTGTGCTCTAGCAGAATCTGCCGCAGGCATAAGCATTACGAGCTCATTGAAATTAACATGAGCGAATTTCTGAGCTGAAGCCGACAATGAAACAAGCGCTGCAGCTGCGATCAAAATAATCTTTTTCATATCAATCAATTTTTATGTTTTCAATATCAATATCCTAGAACTGCTGACCGATAAGGAAGTGGAACTGTCCCTTTCCATTGGTCTTGTCATCAAATCCATAACCCCAGTCGATTCCGAGGAGGCCGATCACAGGGAGGTAAACCCTCACGCCGACACCGGCAGAACGCTTGATTTCGAACGGATTGAAATCCCTGATGTCCGACCAGCAGTTACCGCCCTCGAGGAACAACAATGCAAAGATAGTAGACTGCGGCTGCATTACAATAGGGTAACGTAGTTCGACAGTAAATTTATCATAAACATTGCCGGCATACGAATAACCGTTCGAGCTGTACGAGGTCGCCTGGTATGGTGTCAATGAGTAGTTCTCATAACCACGGAGGGCAATGACTTCGGAACCGTATGAGTTGTAGCCCGACATACCGTCACCTCCGACGAGGAAGCCCTCGAATGGAGAATAGCCCCACTTTCTGTTATAATATCCGAGGTAACCGAACTGCGCCCTGGTCATGAGCACGAGGTCGCCCACGAGTTTCGTGTACAATGATCCCTTGAATGTCCATTTATGATACTCAATCCACTTGTATCTGTCCTGTGACGACCATCTGTCATAGTTGATGTCTCTCCAGTTGCCGACCTTCACAGGATTTCCGGCGGCGTCAAGTACACCTTTGTCCTTGCGTCTGAACAATGAATACGGAGGCGTAATCTGCACCGAGAAAGAGAGGTCCGAACCCTGACGCGGATAAATCTGCTGGTCGGTGGAAGTTCTGGACAATCCCAATGTGTAGCTGAGGTTGTGGGAGATACCGTCATCGAATATGAAGTAGTTCGAGTACCAATCCTTCAACTTGTATGTCTGCCAACTGAGCTGGTTATACAATACGAAGTAGTTGTCAGGCCATTTCAGACGGTTTCCGAGTCCTGCAGAGAATCCGTAGACCTCGAACTGCTTGTCATTGTTCAGGATGTTCCACATGAGGTAGGAGTTCGTCTGACGGCTATAGTAAGCTGACAGGCTCAATGACGTAGGCTTCTTGCCGAACAGCCATGGTTCCACGAAACTTGCGGAAAGTGATGAATAATATGTACCGCTGGTCTGGAATCTGAACGAAAGGTTCTGTGCATCTCCAAGCGGAACAGGCCTCCATGCGCTCTTGTCGAACATACGTCTGGTGGAGAAGTTGTTGAAGCTTACACCCACGGTGGCAACGAATGTACGTCCTCCCCATCCTCCTGAGAGTTCCAGCTGGCTGGAAGGCTTCTCGGTAACATTGTAGACGATATCGACGGTGCTGTTCAGCTGGTCCGGAATGATGGAATAGCCCTTCGCCGGATCGGTTATCGCCTCAGGGTCGAACTGACCGAGAGATGCGATTTCTCGTATGGACCTCTCGAAGTCGCTCTGACTGAACAGATAACCAGGTCTCGTGAACACCTGACGGCGCACGACGCGCTCGTTGGTAAGGTCGTTGCCGTTGATTATGATATTGTTCAATGTCGCCTGCTTGCCCTCGGCAATTCTCATTTCCACGTCCACGGAATCACCGACCACGTTCAGCTCGACCGGCTGGACATTGAAGAAGAGGTATCCGTTGTCGCGGTAAAGCTTGGAAACGTCAATATCTCCCTGCTTTCCGCCGCCCTGAAGACGTTTCTCCATCGTAACCACGTCATAGACATCACCTTTCTGAATCTGGAGAATGGAGTTCAATGCCTCTGACGTATAGACGGAGTTTCCGGTCCAGGTGATGTTCCTGAAATAGTACTTGTCACCCTCGTCGAACACGAAATCAATTCCGAGCCTGCCCGGTTTCACGGTGTAGATGGAATCACGGAGAAGTCGGGCATCCCTATAGCCCGCCTCGTTGAAGGCGCTGATAAGGGATTTCTTGTCATTCTTGTACTCCTTGTCATTGAACTTCTTGCTGCTGAAGAAGTTATAGAACTTTGCAGACTTGGTCTTCTTCATCGACTTGGCGAGCTTATAGTCGCTCACATGGTCATTGCCGATGAAATTGATGGTCTTGATCTTGATTCTCGGGCCGCGGTCCACGTCATAATTCACGCGGATGGCATTGCCGATGATGGTATCTTTCTGGACACGAGGCTCCACCCTGACGTCGAGGAAGCCCTTGTCCTTGTAGTATCGCTTGATGATGTCGACGGACGTCTTCGCCACGTAGTCGGAATACTCGCCTCCCCGTTTGAAGTTCAGACGCTCCTGAAGATCTTTCTTTTCACCGCTCTTCACTCCGGTAAACGTCCATCTGGTGACTCTCGGACGCTCTTTCACGACCAGTTTCAGGAAGACGGTATCTTTCGATGCCGAAAGCGAATCGGCATAGACGGCCACATCCTGGAAATAGCGCTGCATCCACAGACGGTTCACGATGGACGAGATGTCCTCACCGGGAATCGTAACCTCCATTCCCTTTCTGAGACCTGTCTGCTGCAATATCTTGTCATTGTGGAAGCCCTTGTTTCCCTCAACGGAAATGCCGCCCACAATATATTTGCGGGGATTATTGTAATCTACCTCTATCGAACTGCTTTTCTGCTGCCCGAATGCCACGGTCTGCATAAGGAGGAGCACAGCCAGGCAGAATATCCGATTAAAAATCTTCATTCTTTTCTAAGAAAGTGTTTTTATATAAAATATCTCACAAATATACGGCAATTATTTCACTTTTCCATAACGGCGGTCGCGGGATGCAAATTCGGCCAATGCCGCAGTGAAATCTTCCTTGCCGAATTCCGGCCACATCTTCTTGACGAACAGGAGTTCCGAGTATGCTCCCTGCCACAGGAGATAGTTGCTGATACGCTCTTCGCCGGAGGTGCGGATTATCAGGTCAGGATCAGGAATTCCGTCGGTGACCAGATATTTGGAAAAGGCCGACATGTCCGTGATTTTGTCAATGTCTTCGCCGGAATGCTCTGCCGCAAACTTCTTCGCAGCCTGGAAAATATCCCACTTGCCGCTGTAGCTCACGAAAAGAATCAGGTCCAATGCAGTATTCTCCCTGGTCTTTTCTTCCAGAGCAGCAATCCCCTGCTGAAGAGCCTCAGGCAGACGCGCAAGATTTCCGAGAACACGGAAACGCACTCCGTTCTTCATGAGCATCTCCACCTCCGATGCAATGGAATCCATCATCAGATGCATGAGGAAGTCGACTTCCTCCTTAGGCCTGCCCCAGTTTTCTTCGGAAAAAGCATAGAGAGACAAGTACTTCACACCTGCCTCGGCAGCAGCTTCCGCCACGACACGCACCGTCTCCACGCCTTTTTTATGGCCGAAGATACGTTCATGCCCCTGTTCACGTGCCCACCTTCCGTTCCCATCCATTATAATGGATACATGGACGGGGATTCTGTTCTCATTTTCCATCTGGTATTCTTGATTTCAGTCGCTGTAATTCCTGATGTCCTCGCCCCAGAACAATTTGCTCATAAGAGCCTTCACGAAGTTCGAATTCCGGAGCCGGATACGTTTTAGCGAAAATTGTGCCATAGAGACATGAAGCTCCACGGACCCGTCGATACGCATTGTCCTGTTGTCCATGGTGAGGACGGCAGATTCGTCGCGGGATATGATGGAGATGCCGATACGGCTCGTTTCCGGAACCACGAGCGGACGCACATTCAGGTTATGCGGAGCAATCGGCGCAATTATCAGGACCTTGGAGTCCGGGGTACAGATCGGGCCGCCTACGCTCAATGAATACGCGGTGGATCCCGAACTGGTCGCAACCAGCAGTCCGTCAGCCCAATACGCCGGCAAAGCATTGCCGTCGAGGGTAACTTTCACGCCCAACATCGCCGCGCCGTCCCTGTGCACCGCGATTTCGTTCAATGCGAACGGCCAATACTCCCCGTCAGGGCGGAGTTCTCCTCCAGAGGCCGAGACCGAAAGCATGGTCCGGTTTTCCAGCTCGTAACCGCCGTTCAACAGGGCATTTGCGACATCTTGCGGACGGTTCTCCGACAGAAAGCCGAGTCGTCCGAGATTGACACCGAGAATCGGGACTCCGGAATCTGCGACCAGTTGGGATGCCGACAGGAAGGTCCCGTCTCCGCCGACGCTCAGGACTGCATCCGTGCCATCCTGCAGATTATCATTCGAATCAATCTCATACATAACCGCGCCGGCCCCCTCCAGTTTACTCTTCATTTTCAGGAAACCGGGGTCCGCGGACAATGCCTTATTCTTTAAATATACACCGAGAAGCATTTTCAATGCGGGATTTTATCGTGGGATGCCAAAATTAGCACTTTCTTTACAATATTTGCATAATAATAATTATTTTTGTCAAGATTTGAGGAATCAAGCTATGACAAGGCTAAGTGTAAACATCAACAAAATCGCGACGCTCCGCAATGCCAGGGGCGGAAATCTGCCGGACGTGGAAAAAGCGGCCTGCGACTGCGAAAGATTCGGTGCAGAAGGGATTACCGTCCATCCGAGACCGGATGAAAGACATATAAGATATAGTGACGTAAGGGAGATCAAGCCTCTCATCAATGTCGAATTCAACATTGAAGGGAATCCGATACCTAAATTCATTGACCTGGTAAAAGAGGTGGGGCCTGCGCAGGTGACGCTGGTGCCGGACGCCGAAAATGCGATAACCTCGAATGCGGGCTGGAACACATTGGAACACAAGGACTTCCTGACGGACATTTGCCGCGAATTCAAGAACGCCGGCATCAGAACGTCGATTTTCATTGACCCGGATCCGGCCATGGCCGAGGGTGCTGCCGCCTGCGGCGCCGACAGGGTGGAACTTTATACGGAGGCTTATGCGTCGCAGTATGCAGCCGGCAGGGAACGGGCGATCGAGCCTTATCTGCGCACTGCCGAGAGGGCAAGGGATTGCGGTCTGGACATCAATGCGGGCCATGATCTGAACCTCGTGAACCTGGAATATTTCATCAGGACGATTCCTTGGACAGCGGAGGTTTCCATCGGGCATGCCATCATCTGCGACGCATTGTACATGGGACTGGAGAAAACAATTCAGGCATATCTGTCGAAGATTAAAATATTTTAGTAACTTTGCGACATTGTGCCCCTTAAAAAGGACGACGCATAGTAGGCGTTAGAAAACAAGTAAGGAAAAATAAAACAAATTAAAATAAAGATGAAAAACACACCATTGATTATCAGCATCATAGCTCTTGTTGGCGTGATTGCACTCGGAGTAATGTCGCTTACAGGCAAAAAGGCTGACACCGCCGGCGCTGAAGGAACAGAGGCTGCCGCAACAGCAGAGAAAGGCGCTATCGTCTATTTCAACATTGACCGCGTCCTTTCAGAGTACGACATGGCGAACGACCTGAGGTCCGTAGTCGAGTCCAAGGCGCAGGGCATCCAGGAAGAAATGAACAGAAGGGGCAACAGCCTCCAGAAGGACGTAAATGCTTTCCAGGAGAAGATCAACAAGGGTCTCCTTACCCGTTCAACCGCTGAAATCCAGGGTCAGAATCTCGAGAAGAGAAGAAACGATTTCAATGAATTCGCTAATCAGAAGAATCAGGAAATCGCTGAGGAGCAGCAGGTTATGATGAACAATATCGGCGACGCCATCAAGCAGTTCCTCGACAAATATACAGTCGAGAAGCATTATTCAATGGTAATCGCTACATCAGGTGACATTCTTCCTTCACCTGTAGCTGCTGCCGACAGTTCTCTCGATGTTACTGACGACATCATCACCAGACTGAACGATGAATACGTCAAGAACAAATCGAAGAATTCTTCCAAGTAGAAACCAAATAACTGAAGTGTGAGAATCGCAGTATTATCCTGCTTCTATCCTTTCAGGGGAGGTATTGCCCAGTTCAACGCAGCTTTGTACGCAGAACTGGGCAAAACTGATATTGTCGGGGCGTTCAATTTCAGCCGGCAGTATCCGAATTTCCTTTTCCCGGGAAAAACACAGTATGTAACCCCTGACGATGAGGCAATGCCTGTGGAAAGTACGGCTATACTGGACACGGCGAATCCTTTTTCGTGGATAAAGGCAGCCAAGAAAATCAGGGAATGGAAACCGGATGTCCTCATAATGAGATATTGGATGTCCTATTTCGCGCCTTCGCTCGGATTCGTGGCAAGACATGCAGGCAAAGGGTGCAAAGTCATCGGCATACTGGACAATGTCGTACCTCACGAGCAGCGGTTCTTCGACACTCCTTTCACGAAATATTTCCTGGGAGGATGTGACGGGTTCGTCACGATGTGCGATGCCGTCACGGAGGACCTCCTGAGATTGAAACCGGATGCCAGATACATCATGCGCCAGCATCCGCTTTACTCGCATTTCGGAGAAAAATTGAGCAGAAGTAAGGCGGAAGAGGCTCTCGGGCTGAAACCGGGGATGAAGAACATCCTGTTTTTCGGTCTGATAAGGCAGTACAAGGGCCTGGACATCCTTCTGGAGGCATTTGCAGGGCTTGACGACAGCTACCAGCTGATTATCGCCGGCGAGCCTTACGGGTCATTCGAACCATATCAGAAAATCATTGACTCGATACCGGGCAAGGACCGGATCCATATCTTCCCCAAGTATATAAAGGACTCCGAGGTCAAGGATTATTTTTCCGCAGCTGACGTGACGGTGCTGCCGTACAGGAGCGCGACGCAGAGCGGAATCAGCTCGGTGTCATACCATTTCGAGGTCCCGATGATTGTCACCGATGTGGGAGGATTGAAAAGCACGATCGGGGATACGGGCACGGGAATTGTCGCCGAGAAGGCCGAGCCCGACTGTATCAGAAAAGAAATCGAAAGATATTTCGCAGAGCCGGCCACGAGGCAGGACTGCATCGAGCGCATACAAAAAGAGAAACGCAGACTATCCTGGTCGGCATTCTGCACAGACCTGAGAACGTTTGCAGAAAAGTTGTAAAGACGATGATGAGAACGATTATTCCAGCTATTTGCACATGTGTAGCCATTCTTGGAATCATTTCCGGAACGGCTGGGGCTCAAACATATATACCGACTCCTGTAACAGTATCGAAGGATAAGGTGAAGGGCAGCGACGGCAAGGTGTATTGGTCACATGTAGTGCTGGAAAAACAGACATTGTTCTCCATCGCGAAAGCCTACGGAGTCAAGACTGACGATATCCTGAAGGCGAATCCGAATCTGGACTTGGGCCACGAGGGACTGAAGAAGAATTCCATCCTTCTGATTCCGGTGGTGGAGGCTGCTGCCGAGGCTGTCAAGGAAGAGCCGGAGCAGAAAAAGCCTGAGAAGGCAGCTGACAAGAAAAAGAATGACAGCTACACCATCCATGTGACAAAGTGGTATGAAGATATCGGAGACATCGCCTACAAGTATTCCATCCCGAAAGAGGTCCTAATGAAGTACAACGGGCTGACCAGCGAAAAGCTGAAGAACAGGCAGAAGCTGCGCATCCCGTCGCCGGAGGTGGTCAAGGTTATGGGCGCCGAGAAGGAGAGCGCCGCCAAGACAGAGCATAAGACATTGACGGACAATGTTTCTGTCAATGACGTGCAGCAGCCGGAGGTGCAGGAAGAGGAAACGGAGAGCCCGTACATGCGTTCAAAGGTGAATGCCCTGCTCATGCTTCCGATGAATGCGTCGTCCTCCCCTAGCGAAAGCAACATGGATTTCTACAGCGGTGTCCTCATGGCTGTAAGAGATCTTGGGAAACAGGGCATCAGCACTGACCTGAGTGTCTACGATGTAGCGGGAGGTGCAATGCCGATAACCACGGAGCGCCTGAAAGCCAGCGACTTCTGCATTGGCCCTGTAAACAAGGACGGGATAAGCAGGGTACTGGAGCTCGCGCCGGAGGACACTTATATCATTTCTCCTCTCGACCACAGGACTTCCGGTCTCGTCGCCGAGCACAAGAACATGATACAGGCTCCGACTTCGCAGCAGGTGCAGTACGCCGATCTTCTGGATTGGATAAGAAAAGAGAAGGTTTCCGGTGACCATGTCATCGTGATAAGCGAAAGCGGCGTGACCGGGCCGATGACCCATGCGATAGAGAATTCCGGCATCCCGCACACGAATTATTCCTACGCGATTCTCCAGGGAAGAAACGTGGCCAATGCATTGACCTCGATCATGACTTCGACCGGCACCAACCGCGTGATCATCAATTCCGAAAGCGAGGCGTTCGTGAATGACGCTGTCCGGAACCTGGACATGCTGGTGTACAGAAAATTCAATGTCATTCTCTACAGCCCGTCGAAAATCCGTTCTTTCGAGACTATTGACGTGGACAATCTCCACAACCTGAAGACCCGCGTTTCCACGGCGTACTACATTGATTATGAGAATCCTGCAGTAAGAAGATTCCTTCTGGAATACAGGGCATTGTACAACACCGAGCCGACGCAGTTCTCGTTTCAGGGCTATGACCTCGCGTATTTCTTCATTTACATGAAAACGAAGTTCGGCAAGTCCTGGATGGAAAAGGTGGCGCGTCTAGGAAACAGCGCCATGATGCAGACCGATTTCTTGTTCAGGGAGTCCTCTGACGGAGGTTACATCAACGAAGGCGTGCGCCGCATAGTCTACGGGCCGGATTATTCGGTCCGGATCGTGAGGGAGTAGGACGATACAGCGCGCGTGACGCATAAGTCTCTATCTCATAACTAATTAGCCATTTTCAGAGTTATTGTTTTGCCGACTCTGAAAATGGAGAATTGCTTAATAATCAATGATTTACACTCCACAGCCAACGCGCCATGGCGGGGGTTGTGCCGCCACATGGCCTTCCAACACGCTTTACTATATCCACTATTTCCCGACAAACTGTCAAAACTAGAATTTCGTGCAGTTTAAAACGTTTTCCGCGCACAACAGGTCAGAAAACAGTCACGACGTGAGCAGAAAACGTTTTAACACGCACGCCGAAACAGGGCGTGAACTTTTCCATGTATAAAGCAAGCCCCGGCGTGGGTGGTGCCTCTGGAGCTTCGCTCATCCCGTCAGGCTGCCGCCTGACACCCATTCACAAGGTCATGGGCGACCATGCCTCCGTCGCCCCC